>JAABUJ010000091.1_pt1 | contig 200704 bp, 178 predicted proteins | sample 5559131 | NCBI WGS metagenome assembly JAABUJ01 (sample SAMN10711875, study PRJNA513366) | rock metagenome | isolation source: Antarctica rocks | place: Antarctica: Victoria Land, Mt New Zealand nord | collected 2016-01-07
CACTCGTTGAGAATCGAGACGATCTGCGCCTCGGTAAACCGACTTTTCTTCATGCTGGATCTCCTTTGGCCGTCTACGGCCGGAAATCCACATTTATCCTTGGCCTACTTACCGGGGCTCAGACCCATGCATGCATTCGCGCCAAGCGGCTTAAGCACGTAACAACATGTGGCCCTATGCGCCATCGCGTCCCTCGGCGACACGGTGATGACGTACGGCATCGTCTTCGTCGCGTGTGTTGCTTTACGAATCGCGCCGAAGGGCGTGAATCTCTATGTAGCGTCGATGATAGTCGCGGCTCCGATAGCGATGTTCGTTGAAGCTGTGCTTTACACGAACGGTTCTGAGCGTATAGCGCCGGAATGCCGACACTCTTAGGGATAGGGATTTGTCCACGGTTGCAACTGAGTGTTCGGACGCCCGCCGCGCTCCGGATTAGCACGCTTTTGTCTCGGCGCAGCCTTAACGACATGACGTAACAGTAACGAAAAGCACGGGCTCGATCGCGACCAGGCGCCTGGTAACTATTGCGAAGGCAAGTTCGCTGGAGTGGATCACGCTGGGTTGGATGTCGGTCGACCCTCGCGCTGCGCAGTTATTTAACGTCGGCGCTCAGTTGTGTGTGAGCTTTTTGGCCTTTTGCTGCGGCGACCACATCGAACGTCCATTTCGTCGCGAAATTGACGTTGGTCTTTGACGTGTACGTGCCGTTGCCGTTGTCGCGCGCCTTCGAGGTAGGGCCGGACATCGACATGGCCGGCATGTTCGAACCGATTGTGACGACGGCGCCCTTGACGGGCTTACCAGACCCATCTTTCACGGTGACGACGATCGTCTCCATGCCTTGCTTGGGTGGATTCGGTTGGAACATTGCGGCGACGGTAAGCGACGGCGTTGACGCTGCGAGCGTCGGTGCCGCGAACGTGGCGACGGCGATGGTTGCGAGGGTCAGCGAGAAGATGGTCTTCATGGTGCCTTTCGAGTGGGGAGGTGTTAGAGCGTAAGGTCGCCGGCGGCATGATGGAGCAATGCGACTGCGGTGTCGAATCGCGCGACGGCTTTGACGGCCGTTTCGCGTGCGGTAGCCGCGACGCTCAGCGCGTCGAGCACTTCGAGGTCGATCCCCTTACCCGCCGCGTCGCGCACGCGCGCGATGCGAAGTTGTTCGGCTGCGTCGTCCGCGCCGGCTCGTGCCGTCGCGACATTCGCCCGAGCGGCTTGCAATTCGCGCCACGCGTTGCGAACGTCGCGTTCCGCACTGGCTCGGGCCTTCTCGAGTGCGACTCGTGCTTGAACGAGCATCGCTTGTGCCTTATCGGTGGTCGCCGATCGCGTTCCGCCGTCGATAATCGGTAACGACGCGACGAGCGTGACCTGCCCGCCGGCATGCCCGAGTTGCGGTGACGACGTGCCGTTGTAGGACTGCGCCGAGAGCGTTGCAGTCGGCGCGTATGCGCCGTGCGCGGCCGCGATGGTCGATCGTGCGGCTTTTTCACGCAATTGCGCGCTCAGAACCGTCGGTGCTTGCGCGAGCGCACGAGCGACGAATCCGTCGAGCGTTCCGTCGACTGATGCGACGTCGAGAACGGTCGCGATCTGCGGCGGCGCGGACGGGTCGAGGGCAAGGAAGACGGCAAGATCGTTGACCGCCTCGTCGCCGTCGGCGGCCGCATCTTCGCGAGCTTGCTGTGCGACGGCGAGCGCCGCGCGATCGCGAGCGAGCAGATAACGCGGCGCTTTGCCCGCGCGAATGCGCCTGGACGTCACGTCGAGATGCGCTTGCTGATCCCGAACGGCTACAGCGCGCGCGTCGACGATGGCGAGCGCGAGCTGCACGCGGCGATACGCTTGCACCGCCGCGAAGAACGCGTCGTTGCGCGCCGCGTCGAGATCCGACGCCGCCGCGTCTGCCGTCAACCCCGATGCGCGTGCGGTCGAACCGAGCGACGGCGTGAGCAGCGGCAACGAGCCCGTCACGCCGACGTACGCCTGCGACGCGACGGGCATACCGAGCTGACTGAGGTTCGCATCGAGTGCCGTTGCGGAGATCGCGAGTTGCGGCCGCAGTCCCGCTCGCGCCGAAGCGGCATCGGCCCGTGCCATGCGTGCGGCTTCGATTGCGGCTCGCACGTCGAAATTCGCGGCACGCGCGCGATCGGCGGCTTGGGCGAGCGTCAACGACGGCAGATTCGGTTGCGATTCCCGCTTTGATTGAGATTGCGATATTGCGGATAACGGCGGGACTGCGAACGCCGCGGACGTCGTAGCGAGCGCGAGGACGAATCCGCCGACCGCGATGTGCACGCTATTCACCGGCGGCTCCGAGCGTCGGACGTGAGCGATCGGAAGACGTCGCGCGTCGCGCCTTCCACCAGACCGCAAGATCGTCGAAGGCTTCGTGCAACACGGGCACGACGAAGAGCGTGAGCAGCGTCGAGATCGAGAGGCCACCGATGATGACCGTCGCGAGCGGCGCGTACGCATCGATGCCGGTCTTCGGGAAAAACGCCACAGGCACGAGCACGATGAGGCTGACGATGGTCGTCATGAGGATCGGTCGCAAACGCACGGGGCCGGCGGCGAGAATCGCCGCGCGTGTCGTGAGGCCTTCGGCGCGCTTATGCACGACGAGGTCGATTAGCAGGATCGCATTGCTCACGGCCATGCCGTTCGCGACCACGATGCCCAAGATCGACACCGTCGAGATGCTTTGATGTGCGAGCAGCAACGCCGCACTAATTCCGAGCAGTTCGAGCGGAATCGCGAGCAACATCACGAGCGGCTGCACGAACGAACGGAACTGCGCGACGAGCAACAGGAAGATGAAGAGCACCGCGATCTTCATCGCGCCGAGCAGCCGATCGAAGCTCTGCGACATCTCCGTCATGTCGCCGCGCATCGCGATGCCGTAGCCCTCGGGGAACGGCACTTGCGCGAGCGCCGCCATCATCGTCTGCATGTCGAGCAGCATTTCGCCGCTCGAACCTTTGCGGTAGTAGCCGAGGATCGAAACGCTCGGCCGCAAGCCGTCGTGTTCGATGATCGTGGGGCCGACGCCGCGTTCGATGCGGGCGAGCGAAGTCAACGGGACGACCGTACCGTCTTTGCCCGTAATCTGCGCGTAGGCCAAGTCACCTGCGTTGGCGCGCTCGCGCGCGTCGTAGCGCACGAGGATCTGCGAGTGACGCACGTTCGACGGGTTGAAGTACTCGCTCGTGAATCCGCCGTGCGTCGCGTAATAAGCCTGCTGTTGCACGTCGGCCGGCGCGAGACCGAGCTGCGCGGCTTTCGTCCGATCGACGACGATGCGTTCCTCGGGTTGGGTGAGCGCGGTCGAGGTCGCGACTTGGACCATCCCCGGCACCGTGCGAGCGATGTCGGCAACTTGATCGGCGATTTTATGCAGCGTGTCCTGATCGCGACCGTAGATCAGTAGCTCCACCGGAGCGTCGTTGCTCGCCATAACGTCGGAGCCCATCTCCTTGAGTGCGAGCCGTCGAATGCCCGGAATCTCGCGCATGCTTTGCGCGTACGCGGCGTCCATGATCTGCCAGATGGTCCGATGGCGCTCTTCCTTGGGCGCGAACGTGATGAGGTACGAGGCGGAATTAACGCCGTTCATCGCTTGACCCGTCACGTAGCCCGTCGCCGGCGCTTCGCCGATCTCACCCGAAACGCGCTCGATTTCGGGTTGCGCGAGAAGGATGTGCTCGAAGCGTTTTGCCTTCGCGTCGGTCGCGGCGAACGATAGTCCGGGCTCGGTCTCGAGGTACGCCGATCCCTGACCCGTGTCGGCGAGCGGCATCATCTCGCTGCCGATGAACGGCAACAATTGCAGTGCCACGTAGATCGCGAGGACGGCCGAGCCGATCACCAGCGAGCGGTGGTCGAGCGACCACTCCAGGCCGCGACGATATGCGGCATCGAGTTTCGCGAGGCCGCGGCGCGCCGGGGTCAGTAGATACCGAACGCGATCGTCGAGGCGCGCGCGCCAGCGTACGGACGGCGATTGCGATCCGCGAAAGAGCGCGGCCGCGAGGAGCGGCGTGATCGTGATCGACACGACGAGCGACGCGACGAGCGCGAAGACGATCGGCCACACGAGCCCGACAAACATAATCTGCGTAATACCACCGCTCATCAGCAACGGGACGACGGCGAGCGCCATGACGCCCGTCGCGGCCGCGATCGGCAAGATGACCGCGAGCGTTCCTTCGACGGCCGCGCGCGCCGGCGGGAGCCCGTCGTCAAGCTTGCGATGGACCGAATCGATGACGACGATCGAGTCGTCGACAAGACGACCGATCGCGAGCAGCAGCCCAACGAGCGTCGAACTGTTGATCGAGAACTGCATTGGCCAGAACAGCAAGAGTGCGAGTCCGAGGCACGTCGGAATCGACGTCATGACGATCGCCGTCGCGCTGAGATCTTCGAGAAAGATGAGAAGCACGAGTCCGGCGAGGAGCACGCTGACGATCAATTCCTCGACCATGTTCGCGGTAAGTTGCCCGACGAAGCGCGAATTATCGTAGCCACTCGTGAAATGAATTCCCGGGTGCGCCGATTCGATCTCGGCGAGCTTCGCGTTGATGGCGGCGACGACGCGCGGCGAGCTCGCTTCTGGATCTGCGATGACGGAGAGCTCGACGGCATCGTGTCCGTTGTAGCGATACGCTTGGCGTACTTCGGCCGCACCGTCGCGCACGCTCGCAACGTCGCGTAGGTAGACGGTCTTGTCTTTCGTCGTCGTCACGGGATACTCGAGCAACTGGTTTGCGACTTCAACACGTTGATCGCCGCGAACCACGGTTTCGCGCGACCCCGCGGTCAACAGTCCGCCCGAACGGCTGACGTTCTGACGATCCAGCGCATCCCGCACATCTAAGAGTGACAATCCCTGCGCTGCGAGCGCGCTGCGATCGGCGATAACTTGGAGCTGGCGCTGCAAGCCGCCGAACGGCACGACCTGCTGCACGTCGGGCAGGCGTTTGAGTTCGTTAACGACGTCGTTCGCGACAAACTCGCGCAGTCGAACTGCATCCCAGCCGGCACCCGTCACCGCGAGCTGCAGCACCGGTGTATTGAGCGGATCGACCGGAACGACGTATGACGGTTTGAGATTCGCCCGATCGTAGGGCAAATCGCCTTCGGCTTGTTTCGCGAGTTGCTGCACATCGATGAGTGCGCGCCGCATGTCCGTCCCGTACGGAAACTGCAGCGTGACGATGGAGAGATCGGGTTGCGAGATGCTGCGAATGAAGCGGACGCCCTTGAGGTCCGTCATGCGCTCTTCGATCGGCTTGCTAAAGTACGTCTCGACTTCTTGTGGTGAATAGCCGGGCGTCATCGTGACGACCGAGATGAGCGGGCTTTGCACGTAGGGCATCATGCGCGTCGGCAAGATGAAGAGCGCGGCCGCGATCGCCGCGATGACGACGCCCAGAAAGACGGCAAAAACGGCAAACGGATTGCGCAGCGCCCATGCGGGAATACCGCCGCCTTCGAGCTTCTTAGAAATTATCGAATCGCTCTTCACGCTTAGGTCCCCCGCGATTCGACGGTTTGGCCTTCTTCGAGGGTCGATGCCCCTTCGACCGCGACGCGCGCGCCTGCCGCCAGCTTTCCGACGACCGTCGCCGTCGTCCCGTCGTCGCTCACGCTCCGAACCGGGACGCGATGGGCGGCTCCGCTGACGATCTCCCAGACCGCGGCGTCGTTGCCGGATCCGACGACCGCCGCCGAAGGCACGTCGATCGTGCCACGCTTCGACGCTCCAGCGGCGTGGAAGACGACGTTGACGAAGCCGCCGGGAACGAGCGCACCTTTGGGATTTTCGACGATGGCTTCGATCGTCGTGGTGTGCGTAGTCGGGTCGGCAACGGGAGACATCGAACTCACGCGGCCGCGGACGACGCGACCGTCCGGTAGCGTGGATTGCAACGGCGTGCCGACTGAGATGCCAGCCAGGCGATCTTGCGAGACGTTCGCCTGCACGCGCAGGCGATCGATTACCGCTACGCGAGCGATGACCGTTCCGGACTGCACGAACACGCCGGGATCCACCATGCGCTTGACGATCACGCCGTCACTCGGTGCGACGACGTCGCGGTAATTTGCCATCGTCGCCTCGCTCGCGGCTGCAGCCGCGGCTTGGGAAGCACGCGCCTGCATTTCGGTGGCTTTCGAGCCCATGATTGCGACGTTCGCTTCGGCGTCGCCGATCTTGGTGCGCGATGAGGCGAGCTGGGAAGTGAGGCTGGCGACGCGATCGCGGGCCGCCGCAACTTCGCTCTGCGCCGTCGACTCTTGCGCGCGTTCGTCGGTATATTCTTGCTCCGACACCGCACCTGCGGTGAGAAGTTGACGCTCGCGCGCGAGTTCCGCGCGCCAATAGCTCGCGCGCTCCGCCTTCGCAGCAACGTCGTGACGCGCGGCGTCGAGGTCGCGCTGCATCGCACCCGACTCGTCGCGTGCGATGAGCACGCCGTTGGGCGCGTGATGATGCGCTTCGATCGCGGCGCCTTCGGCTGCGGCCTGCTGCGCCCGCGCATCGGCTACGGCCGCGCTCGCGCGACTGCCCAGTTCCGGTTCGTCGAGTCGCGCGATCGTTTGTCCCGCGCGCACGCGGTCGCCCGCATACGCCGTGAAATCGGCGAGCAATCCGGACGCACGCGCGACAATATCTTGCGTGAGGTACGGTTGCACCGAGCCCGGCGCCGAGACGTTCGGATCGGCGCCTTGGGCCACGCTGACGCGTGCGACGGTCACGGGAATCGGTGCGGTGCCGTGGACGTCGGACATCGATGACATATCCGACGTCAGCCCGCTCATCGATGCGGCGGGATTCGCACGATAGAAGCGATCCTGCGCGAAGGCGAACCCGACAACGACGAGACCTGCCGCGCCGAGAAACGCGAAGAGTACCGCCGTCCGTCGCCGCAAACCGAATGCGACGGCGCCGATGATGACGATGATGAGTAACGCGATCGCCGCCGTCTTCCACCCGTCGGAACTCGGGTTGCCCATGGACGCCATGCCGCCCGCATCGCCTTGCGTCGCTTTGGCAGACGACGCCGCGGTTGTCGAGCTTTCCATTGCGTTCGACGTGTTGCCAGAAGGCGTGCGTTGCGCAGTGCCCGCTTTCCCAACGGTGACGTGGTAGGTCGCGGTGCCACTGATGCCGCCCGCGAATTGCACGCTGACGTCCCACGCGGCCGCCATGCCGAGCATCGCGTCAAATTCCCAGCGACCGTTTCCGGTTTGCTTTGCGATGCCGCTCGGCCCGTTCATCGACATGCTCGGCATGACGGTACCGAACGACGCGTGCGTGCGGGCGAGTTGATCTGCGGACGCACCGGTGAGTGAGAGGACCGCGTGCACCTTGCCGACGCTCGGCGGATCGGGCGAAAACTGGAGCGTCGCTTGCGCCGAACCGACCGGCACGGTCAGCGGTGCTGCAAGCGATGCGATTGGCTTCGAGAAGCAGAGGAGCGCTGTAATGACGAGCGCTAGCCGTTTGGTCACGTTTCGATCTCCGAACGAGCGCGACCATCGTCGTGCTGCTATCATACTTAACATAGATACTTGAAAAAAAAGCTAGCGCGTGAGCCGCGACATGTCCATGGTGCACGGCTGCTGATGCAACACGGCGGCGCTCGCCGGCGCCAAGCCAGCGCTAAGAATAATGCCGAGGGCAAGCGCGAGAGCAGATCGACGCACGATCGAGATTGGCGCGCTCGGCCCATCGGTGAGTAGGAGATCGAGTCTGGCGCGAATGCTGCTGTCACCGACTAGCGCAGCTGCCCCGGTTGTAATATGGCGGCGTTTTGCGAATGTGAGCAGGGCACCAGCGAGATCATACGCTTGGGCGTTTTCGAGTGCGTGGCGGTCGGCCGCGATCTCGCGGGCACGACGATAGACTGCTACGAGATCCGTCGCCGGCAACGGCAAGAGGTCGACGAGAAACGACAGCACGGCGGCAATGATTTGATCGCCTCTGTGCGCGTGACCGCGCTCGTGCAAGAGCGCCGCGTCGAGTTCGCTATCGGAAAGGCGCGAGAGGGCACCGGTCGACACGACGACGGTCGGCTTCCACGTTCCAGCGAGCGCGCAAAACGGCCGCTCCTGGTCGATCGTCCGCGCTGCGATCCCGTGTCGATGCGATGCGATTGCGAGGCGACCCGTGGCGGCATCCGACCACCGAACGAGCGTCGATGCCTCTCCCGAACGCCGCCCGCCGAGCAAGAGTGCGCGTCCGAGAGCGATACAATTCACGAAGATGATGACGCCAAAGAGCACGCGCCCAACGACCGTCTCTAGGCACGCCGCTTGCAATCCTCCGACCGTTGCTTCAATCGCCAAAAGCACGAGGAGAGCGCCCGGAATCGCAGCGGCTGAAGCTGCGAGCGGCGCTTGCCACGCCGGATCGTTTTCGAGACGAGCGATATGCGGCGCGACGATGCGTACCGCAAGCCATGCGAGGGCTGGGATGAGGACGAGCCCGCAGACGGACCGCAGAAGCGTTCCGGTCGACCAGCAAGCCACCAGGAAGTCGCTGACTTCACGCACTCGCGCGTGCCGCCCGTTTTTCTGCGACGAGGCGCTCAAATTCGGCTAAGCTCTCATCGTCGGCCGCTAGTTCGCCCGCAATGTGAGCGAGAAGTGGGTTCCGCTGTGTGCGAAGCAGCGGGCCCACCACGTCGTCGATGATCGACCGTCTGAATTCATCGCGGCTTAGTACAGGTTTGAATTCATTCGCTTTTCCGGCGGAACGTTTCTTGAGATGGCGCTTATTGGCGAGATTTTGAAGGACCGTTTTGACCGTCGTATAGGCAAGAGGCTTTTCGCCACGCTTGTATTGCAACTTCGAAATAACGTCGTTTACCGAAACCCAGCCCGCGAGCGACCATGCGATTTCCATAAGTCGTGCTTCGAGAGGGCCAAGTCCCGTCGCAGCACCTGCGTTGTCCACGCGAAGAATACGTCCCGGCATATTGCTACTGAGCCTAGCAGAAGGCGTTACAGAAGTCAATGCGGTTACGAATCTGTGCTCACAAAGAACTGACTCCCCGCGACGGGGTCCACTCTGACCCGTCTTGGAAATGAACGGCCACAATTTGGCAAGTCGAGGATCGCTCAGGTCCACTAGCAACGCGTAATCTCGTAGTAAACTCGTGATTGATCTCAATACCCGGACTGAACGTTCCCTTGTCGATGATCGTGCGATCAACGCCGAGATCGTCGACGCGCATCGTTACAGTGTCAGCTGGCGAATTGCTAGTATTACGGAAGACGACCGTGAACCACGCCGTTCCAGTACCAGATTTATTGGGACGAAGCGGAGGTAATATTGCACAACGATCGACTTGAACCGGAGCCACGTTCGTCATCGCAAGGACGTGCGCTGCTGGGATGGGCAAGGAAGATGACGAGCTGATCGCGCCCACCATGAGCGCCTGAATAAATGTATTTGTCATTTCGAAGCTTTCTGGAATCTGACTCAGACTCAACTGCGACGGAATACTTGTCTTGCTACGAAACATAGCAAATTATATCGTATAATGCTATACCTGTTAGCAGATGGAGGGTTAATCTACCGTTCCAAGTTGCCTTGCCTTCCGTAATTGTCGCCCTTGCTACAAGGCTTGATCATCGTGTCGCCCGTGACACTACTTGATCGGACGTCTCTCCATAAAGTCTCCACATACATTCAGCATCATTACCGCGGAGGTCATCATGGCAAAGTTACACAAGCGCGAGACGTTGGCAGCTCGTTCAGCACAATTGAAGAACAGGTTAGTGTTCGGAGCTGGCGGACTCGCCTTGATTGTCGTGCTGGTCGTGGTTGCTTACTTTTCGCGGTCGCCGGAATCGGGAGGCCGATCACCCGAGCTTGGTGAGCATTTGCACTCACTGCTTGCGTACGGGCCCGGAGAAGGGGTTTTGGTGGGCACGCACGGTGCAACCGCGCTCAGCACGGATGGCGGAAAGACATTCGCGCGGATCGGGGGTCTCGACGGTGTCGACGCGATGGAAAGCGGCGCCGATCGTACCGGAAATTTGATCGTGGTCGCCGGACATGAGGGCGCAAAGGTGAGTCGCGACGGCGGGCGGTCGTGGAGCGTCGTTACCGGGCTGCCAGGAAGTGACATACACGGCTTCGGACTCGATCCCGCGAACCCGAAACGTTGGATCGCACGTCGTCGGCAAAGGTGTCTTCGCAACGACCGATGCGGGCGCTACTTGGCGACGGCTCGCTGCACCGCAGAGGGAACCGATGGGCAACGCGCTGGTGCGGGGAAAACTAATCATGATTCCGACGATGCCGAGCGGCTTGCTTCGATCTACCGACGGTGGCGCTTCTTGGAATGTCGTCGACCAAAATATCGGTGGAATGGTACTCGCTAGCGATCCGAGCAACGCGAAACGTCTTTACCTCAGCGGAGCCGGCCCGCTGTTCGTCTCGAGCGACGGAGGATCGAGCTGGACGCAGCGCGGGTTGCCGGAGGGAATTCAAACGGTCGTACCCATGGCTGACAAAACGCTCATAGGAGCGGGTTATTCGTCAGATCATCGTGCCGAGCTCGTGCGATCGCGTGACGACGGTGCGACATGGCTTGCGGCTAAAGGTTGACCCGCGTACGTGCGTTCGCCGACGACGTTTGCATAATGAGAAAGCACGTGTATCAGGGATGATGGCTGGTAGGAAATTCGAGAACAGAACACGCGCGCTCTCTTCGAGATCCCTGGCCTACCGCGTTTTTAATTACGTTAGAACGCTGGTTTGTGGACGCGCCATAGCTCGCACGAAGATCTTTGCTGGAGTCCTTACGACGGCTTACTGATCGTGTCCCAGGACGTGGTGTACGAGGGCGCGGTCCTCGTAGGATAGAGGGCGGCCACCGTGGCTCCTGGCGAAGGTTGTTTTTGCACAGCAACGTTCACGAAAGGCACCACGATGGCCAGAGCCAGTATCGCACTTTCCGAGCTTGTCGAGAAGGGGGCCAAGGACGACGTCGTCCGCGAGCTCCTCGGGCACATCGTCCAGCGGTTAATGGACTTCGAAATTGAGCAGCGCTGCGGCGCTGATTACGGCGAGCGGTCCGAGGATCGCAGCAACAGCCGGCAACGGCTATCGCGATCGTCACTGGGAGACGCGCGCCGGCTCGATCGATTTGCGTATACCGAAGTTACGCCGTGGCAGTTACTTCCCGGGGTTTCTCGAGCTTCGGCGTACTGCCGAAAAGGCGCTCGTCGCCGTCGTGCAAGAGGCGTACATCCAGGGCGTTTCGACGCGCTCGGTCGACGAACTCGTCAAGGCAATGGGCATGACCGGCATTTCGAAGAGTCAGGTCTCACGTTTGTGCGGAGAGATCGACGAGCGCGTCAACGCGTTTCTCGACCGGCCGATTGAAGGCGATTGGCCGTACATTTGGATCGACGCGACGTATGTGAAAGTGCGGCAGGCCGGTCGCATTGTTTCCGTCGCCGTAATAATCGCCGTCGGCGTCAATACTGACGCAATTCGCGAGGTTTTGGGCGTCGCGGTGGGTCCGAGCGAGGCCGAGCCGTTCTGGACCGACTTCTTGCGCTCGCTGACGCGACGTGGTTTGCGCGGCGTCAAACTCGTCATCTCCGACGCGCATCTCGGGCTCAAAGCCGCGATCGCCAAGGTGTTCAAAGCGACGTGGCAGCGCTGCCGCGTGCACTTCATTCGCAATGCGCTTGCCTACGCCGGTAAGGGCCAGCGGCAGATGGTCGTCCTTGCGTTGATCAACACCGTGGTCGCTCAGGAGAGCGCGGAGGCGGCACGAGCCCAATGGGACATCGTTAGCGACCAATTGCGCGCGAAGTTCCCGAAGCTCGCCGTCATGACTTTACGCGCGCTCAAATGCGTACACTGAGTCTCACCGTTCGAGCGTTCTGCCACGTGCTCCGTTTGCGACCGGAGGCTTCGACCTTATCAATGGAACCGGTCTCCTGAAGGCGGCCGACGTTCCACTGTCCCCGGAAGTTATGAAAAACCTGGTGCTCGACAGCCAAGTCAGATTCTGGGGCGCGATCTGGCTTGGCTGTGGCATCGTGATGTGGCGTGCAAGTACGCGTTTACGAGACGAACCGGAAGTGTTAAAATGTTATGCGCCGTTTTCTCGCCGAAGGCACGCGCATTGGCGTCGTTGTGATCCGACGAGCGATTCGTCGCGAACGTCTCATCGAGTGAACTCATGCTGGACCTGTACGACGGCGCCGCCGCTGCCGGGCATTCCGTCGAGGATGACGAGATAGCGACGCGCGGGCGTCGCGGTTTGCGGGGCGAGGGCGACGCGCAATTGTGCGACCGTCGATACGATCGCCGCTCCGGCTGGATTGGTTTTAAAACCCGAGAGCGGTTGCAACGGCCCTTTACCATCGGCCTGATTCGAGAGTGCGAGCGTGTATGCGTGCTTTGGCATCAAGTTCGTAACGGCCGCTTCGAGAATATCGACGAGACCTTGATTGTTGATCGTGACCGTCGTCGAGGCGGCACCTCCGGGTGCACCGAGCGTCAGGTGATCGGCGAGCCCCGATGTGCCGAGCGGTTCGAGGTTTTCCATGCCGGTGCCCGTCGTAACGGCGCCCGGAATGTAGACCATGCCTTGCGGAGCTTGTCCCGACGCAATGGTCGCGATGACCGTATTGGAGAGGGTGTCGATCGCGGCGACGGCATCGGCGTTCTCCAGACCGACGTAGATCCGGCTACCGTCGCCCGAGGGCCAGAGGCCGTGCGGGAGTGCCCCGGTCGGAATCGTCGCCACGAGTTTCGGGGATTCCGTCGTCGTGTAGACCTTGATCTCGTTGAGTCCGCCGACGCTGACGTAAGCGAATTGGCCGCGTGCGTTGCGCACGATATTAACGTGGTTTGTAATCGGTCCCGTATCGAGCACGCCGATGACGTTAAACGGGGGCTTCGCGTTGAAGATTTCGGTTCGGCCCGTATCTTTGAGGGTCTCCCATACTTGCGTGCCGTCGGGTGTGGCTGCGATATCGGGGCTAAAGGGCGAATCCTGTTTGACGCGACCGGCGATCGCGTGCGTCGCGCGATCCACGACCACGGTCTCGGGCGAGAAGCTCGAGTTGACGTAGCCGTACTTCCCGTCGGGGGAGAAGATCGTCATGCCCGGGCCATTGGGGACGGTGATGCGCGACGTCTCGCGATACGTCTTCGCATCGAGCACGCTTACGTAATCCTCGCCGCGAACCGTCACCCACACTTCCTTTCCGTCGGGTGTGAAGAACGCTTCGTGCGGCGAACGGCCGACGTAGGTGACGTGCTTGACTTTGTTCGTTTCGGTATCGATGAACGCAACGGAATTGGAACCGATGGACACGACATCGAGCGTCTTATGGTCGGGCGAGAAGCCCATCCCGTGGACGAGCAGCTGATCGGTATAGAGCGGGCTGAGATTTGCCGGCGTCGTCAGGCCCAGACGTATGACGCCCAGGAGCTTATCGGTTTTCGGATCGACGACAGAGACGGTGTTCGACGTTTGATCGGAAAGATAGACGCGATCGCGGGAGCTGATTGCGACGTTCGGCGCGGAAGCGGCTTCGGGAGCTTGGCCCGCGCGCGCGGGCAGGGCGAGCGCGACGCAACCGAGCGCGGCGAAAACGGGCGTGACTTTCATCGTACTTCTTTCGTGGGCGTAGGAGCGGCGAGATCGCGAGCGATCGCGCGCATGACTTGCGTTTCGGAGCCCTGCGTCACGACGATCTCCTGAGCGAGGCGTCGCAGGCGCGGATCGTGCCCCGAAGCGAGTTCAGTCGTCGCCATCTCGATGGCGCCTTGGTGGTGGGGCAGCATCATCGCGATGAAATCGCGGTCGGGGTCGCCCGTCATCGGCGCGCGCGCCATCGCGACATCCATGCGCGTCATCGCCGCCATCATCGCGCCGTCGAACGACGTCGCGGCACGAGCGACGTACGGCGCGTTCGTAGCGAGTGAGGCGACGGCGACGAGGGCGAACGTTGCGACCGGCCGGCGAAGTGAAAGCTGCATATGACCTCGTAGCGCACACGCGTGACACCGCACTTCGGATCACAGCGCTCGGTGCGGGTGATCCGACCGTTGTCTCTGGGCGTATACGAGAAATGGATAGCGCTGCACGTGCGGAGCCTTGCCGGCCGAAGATATTTGCCGCGCAACGCGAAATGCGCCCGATGCGCGAACGGCCGAGCGATGCGCCCGTTGACGAGGCCCTGCTTCGGCGCATCGTCGTGCGCGACGAAACCGCATTTCACCTCGCATACCGGCGTCATGCCGCGGCGGTCATGGCGATCTCGTACCGCGTTTTGCGCGATCGCGACGCAGCGGCCGAGATCACGCAACAGACGTTCCTGCGGCTCTGGGATCGAGCCTCGACGCTCGACGCTCGCGAGGGGCGCTTGCGCCCGTGGTTACTCCTGGTGGCTCGTAATGCGGCAATCGACGTTGGCCGGCGCAAGCGGCTCGGCTCGGCGGCGCTCGAGCGCGGCGCGCCGCGCTCCGACGAGCCCGATATCGCCGATACGGTCGTCGAACGGACGCAGGCCCGTGCGACGCGTGATCTGCTCGAGATCTTGAGCGACGAGCAGCGAGCGATCGTCGAACTCGCGTATTTCGGAGGTCTGACCCAGATAGAGATTGCCGCCGCGCTGGACGTTCCGCTCGGCACGATAAAATCACGCCTGCGGCTCGCGCTTAAACATCTGCGCCGCCACGCGAGTACCATCGGCTGGGAGATAAAGTGAACGGCGATACCAGCGCCCACGAGGGGCTCGAAGCCTACGTCGTCGGCGCGCTCGACCTAGCTGACCGGACCCACTTCGAAGCGCACCTGCGCACCTGTGAAGCGTGCCGTCGCGAGCGCGACGCATATGCCGTCGTGCTGGCAGCGCTCGACGAGAGTGAGATTCCGCGGCCACCGGCGCCCCCGCGGCTGCCCGTTGCGACCGAGGTCCCTCGGCTACGTCGCAGCAGCGGTGCGCTACCCTACGCGCTGACGGCTGCTGCCGTCGCGGCCGTTTTTACGGGCATCGCCGTTCCGCGCTTCGTGCACGATCGCGCGATAGCGAGTGCGTATGCGGAAATCGCGCGCATGCTCGCGACGGATCCCGTGGAAGTCGCGCTCGTCGGCAAGGCTGGCATCACCGGTCGCGCGATCGTCGGCGACGCGCATCGCGAGAGCGGATTTATCGTGCATGGCTTACCGGCGGCGGGTGCGGGTCTGGTGTATCGCGTGTGGATTCGCGGAACGTCCGCGCGCCGTTCTCCCGGAATTCTCGACGTAACATCCGACGGGTTGCACGTATTGGTGACGCCGGGCGACGTCTTCGCCCACGCATCTTCGATCCGGGTGATGCTCGAACGGGAACGTGACGCCGATACGGCTCCACGTCGGCTCGTTCTCGAAGGTACGGTCAGTTAACCGCTTAACCGTCACGCAGCGGCATATGGCAAGGGGCCTCGCTCCGGGTGAGTGAGGCCCCTTGCACCGTGGTTCGAGTGGTTCTTACGGCGAGAGGCGGACGACCGTGTTCGTGTTATCGTCGTTGAAGTAGACGTACTGCGAACCGCCCGCCCCCGTCGTTACGATACCGAAGATCGCACCGGCGGCCCCCGTATCGACGAGTTTCGTCGATACGACGGTGCCGGAGACGGGATTGATTTCGACGAGGTTATTATCGGTCGTGTTGCCGACGACGAGGTTGCCGTTGGCCAGTAGCGCCGAGCTGATCGGGCTCCCCAGCGGCGCACCGCTGTAGACCACGGAGACGCTCGGACTGTTGAAGCCCATGGCGGTCGTCGCATAGGTGCTCGCCGGCGCCGTGGTTGCCTGAGCGATTTTAATCACGCGATTCGCGTTCGAGTCGACGACGTAAAGCGTGTCGGATGCCTTGTCGTACGTCAGGCCCGCCGGTGCGAGAATGTTGCCCGGCACGCCGTTATTGACGGCGAGCCCGGCCAAGATCGTATCGAACGTGAACGAAGGACCGGGATTGATGTGGATGCGCGTGACCGTTCCGTTCTTCGCGTTGGTCTCGAAGAAGGTCGGCATCGACGCGGTACCGCCGTTGAAGGCCTCGCCCCACGGACCGTACCATGCGTTCTGTGAAAGCGTCGTGTTGATGGTTCCGGCCGGAGCGATGATCGGATTGTTGTTTGCGATGTAATCGGCGGCCCAGACGTTTCCGTTCGGAGCCATCGCCAGGGCGTCGCAGCCCTTTAGTGCCGGGTCCGCAAGGAAACGCGTCGGTGCCGACCCGGGCGTCGGGTTGAGCTGCTCGATCGTCGTGCCGTTGCCTTGCACGTTTGCGGCGTCGTTGAAGTTACAAATCATGAGGTTTCCCTGCACCTCTTTGCCGGCCGTCGCCGTCGCTATGGTGAGGCCGTAGGGATTGCGATCGCCGGCTCCGGGACCCGGCCCCGGATCGACGGTCGACCCGATGGTCGTGAGCGAAGAAAACGAGCCGATGCTGCCCGGGGGCGGCGGTGCCGTCGGCGTGGCGGTCGGCTTGGGCTGCGGGGTCAAGACGGTCGAACCGTCGCTACAGGCGGCCAGCGCCGCGACGGCGGCGGCGAGCGCAAGAAAACGATAGGGTATCAAAAAGGCTCCTCTGGGACGCGAGTGCGTACCCGGCATACGAGTGACGGATACGTTCGGATCACCGCACGAGTCGTGCGGCTTCAACGCGATCGTTTGACGTCGTAGGAGCGTTATTGGCCCACGACGTGCGCTCGTGTTCGATGATTGCGGCGATGAACTATGCGGCTTCGGACGTCGGTGAGAGATGCGTGCTTCGTACGGGCAGCATGCTGGCGGCGGTCGTGTGGAACGCGCCGCGGACCGTCTTGGTCGCCACGAGCGTCCACATCGCTGCGAGTAGTGCGAGCAGCGCGAGCGAAGAAAGTCCGAAGATGTGCGCGTGCGTCTGCCCGTACAGCGCGTCGGTTCCGGCGGTTAGGACGCCCACCGGGAAGGTGAACGCCCACCAACTCAAATTGAACGGCAGATGCCGGCGCGTCGCACGGACGGTCAATGCGACCGCCATCGCGAGCCAGTACATCGCGAAGCCCCACACGAGCACGCCGTAGGCGACACCCGCCATCGCAAGGCCGCGCCCGGGTTCGGGCCAGACGGCGTTCGCGGCGCCGCCCAGTGCGATGATACCGGCGATCGATTGTCCGAGCGGCCCCACCACGAGCCACATCGTCGTCACGAGCGCGCCTTCGGGCACCTTATGGATCGTGAGTCGGCTGTAGAAAATCACGATGATGATCGCTGCGAGGATCACGCCGACTCCGAGCAACGCGTATGCGAGGCCGAGCATGTCGCCACGAATCGCTTCGGGCCACGTCGGGCTTAGCAGCGCCGCGGGAACCGACGCGACGATCGGCGGGACCACCGGCAGCAGCCAGCTGCCGTACATCTTCTCATGGGACAGCTCGTGCCGAGTGAACATCAGATAGGGAACGGCGAACACGCTAGCGATGCTGCCGGCGACACCGATAAGGAAAATCGCCTGCGCGGCTGCGATGCAGAATTCCAGCGGCAGAAACGTCTCGCCGATTTTCAAGAAACCGACCGCGATCGTGAAACATGCCATCGGCGGCGCGCCGAGCACTTGCGCCTTTACGGGATCGTGGAGCGTCGCGACGAGCGTCCTCGGGGAGCGGATGCTGCTGACGATCCAGAGCACCGCGAAGACCGCGAACAGCACGGCGTCGACGCTCCATAGGGCTACGCCGATCTGACGTCCGAATGGGACCGCAATGGGCGAAATCGTCGCGCAGATAGCCAGGATGCCGGTGCCCATGATGCTCGTAAACCAGCCCGGACCGACGCTGTCCAGCCCCAGGCGACCGAGATGTGGGAGGTGGCGTACGCCGTGGGTTGCCGTGCTCATGTGGCTAGTGTAAGGAGTTGGCTTCCATAAGTCCAAGTAGACTATTTTTGCTTTAGTAAAATTTCCGTTAATAGGTGGAAGGTGTCGTTCAATCTGATCCAGCTCGAGACGTTTCGTCTCTTGGCCAAAGAAACGAACTTCACGCGCACCGCCGAGCTTCTCAACCTCACGCAGCCGGCCGTCACCCAGCACGTGCGCGCGCTTCAAGACCATTTTCGCGTGAAACTCGTCGATTTAGTCGGACGTCGCACGGTCCTCACCGATGCCGGCCGTTTTCTCGCCGCACGTGCCGAGCTGGTGCTCGGCAACGTCGACGCGCTCGAACGCGAGATGCGCGAATTCGCCGACGTTCGCGCGGGCGAACTGCGGGTCGGAGCGACGGTTACGATCGGTACGTATGCGTTCCCCGATCTCGTCGCTGCTTTTCGCCTCTCGTTTCCAGGGATCCAGCTACGCGTAGAGGTCGAGAATACCCAGGCGATGGCGCTCGCGGTAAAATCCGGCCGCGTCAGTCTGGCGCTCGTCGAGGGCCCGCTCGTCGACGACGATTTGGACATCGAAGCGTACGCAGACGACGAACTCGTGGTGATCGTGCCGCCTTCGCATGCGTTCGCCGGAAAAGGCACGGGGGTTGTCGTAGCTGAACTCGCGTCCGCGCCGTTCGTCATGCGCGAAGAAGGCTCCGGAACGCGAACGCAAGCGGAACGTGCTTTGCTCGCGGCCGGCGTGACGCCCAACGTCGCTTTGACGCTTCCCTCCGCCGAAGGGATCGTACGCGCCGTCGCCCTTGGCATCGGCATCTCCATCGTCTCACGGCTCGTCGCCGACGCAGCCGTTCTCGCCGGACGCATCGTACGCGTGCCGCTGCTCGATCTCGAACTTCGAAGAACGTTCCGCGTGGTTCGAGTGCGGCAGCGGACGCCGTCTCCCGCCGCACTCGCGTTCGTTGCGTTACTGCGTCACGGAGCTTGATGCGTGGGCGGACCGTATGCCGTACCGAGGTAATCGGCAACTTTCGTTGCATCGGCGTCGGAGATCTGCATGCCGTAGGCTTTACGCATCTTCGTTACGGTTTTCGCCCAGTGTTCCGCATCCATCGGCGGTTGCATCGAAACGTAGCCTGATGAGTGACAGGTGAGGCAATAGGTCTGCGCGACCTGTTGGCCCGGCCCTTTCTTATAATTGAAGGATAGGTCCCCCGGCATCGTGATTTTTACGACGCTACTCGGCGCTACGGTCTTGTGGATGCGGGGTTTGATCGCGCCGTGATGCGGCGGCTCTGTCGCGGCCGTCACGATGCCCGTGAGCGCGAAGAAGACGACGGCGATGGCAATGGCAATGGTACGCTTCATGCGACGCTCGCTTCGTACGACTCGATGGAATTGCGCATGTAGCCGCCGGGATTCCAGAAAGCGTCGGAACTTTGCACGCCGCCGTCGTTCCCGGTTCCGCGGCATGTGATCGTGTACGTCTTACCGGCTTCGAGTGCGATTTTCGCGTTCCAACGACGAAACGAATAACGGCCGTGATCGTCTTCGAGGGTCGCCGCAATATATGTTTTGCCGCCGTCGAGCGAATATTCGACGGCCTTAATGCCGCTGCCGCCGTCGAAGGCGATACCGCGCAACGATTGCTCGCCGGCCGCGAGCCTTGCGCCGGAGGCCACGTTGGTTACGAACGAGCGCACGCGCATCGTACTGATCGGCACGGTCGCATAGCCTTCGTCGGTCGGTGAGACGTTGCCGTTATTGACTGCGGGAACGCGGTACGCCACTTTCATCCAGAACTGATCGTCGACCGTATCGATCACGGTGATCTCGGAAAGCATCTTCACCCAATACGTGGAGAACCAACCCGGAACGACGAGGCGCACAGGGAAGCCGTTGATTACCGGCAAGGGCTTTCCGTTCATTTCGTAGGCGAGGATCACATCGGGCGACGTCGCCACTTCCAGATCGAGCGACTTTTTGAAGTCCGGCGTCTGCGGGAGAACCGGCGTTTCGAGACCGTTGAATTGGACTTGTTTTGCCCCGGCTCTGACGCCCGCTTTTGCTAGTACGTCCTTGAGCCGGACGCCCTTCCACAGGGCGTTGCCCATCGCGCCGTTCTGCCATTCGCCACCCGTCACGCGAGGTCCGAAAAAACCGCGACTGTTGCCCGAGCACTGATTGACCGCCGCGATTTCGACCGGTTCGAAGCGGTGCCGCAAATCGTCGAGCGAGAGAAAGAGATGCCGATCGACGGTGCCCTTAACGGCGATGCGAAACGTGCGCGTATCGATCGAGGTCGGAATGCCGGAGAGATGCCAACGTACGAAAAACGCGTCGTTGGGAGTGAAGACGCCTGTATCGAAAACCGAAAACGGCGTCTCCAGGAGCGGGGGCCGGGGCGAGAGCACCATGAGGGGCCGCTTCTGCGGAAACGCGACGAGTTCACGATCTCCATTGGCGAAGACGCCACGAACCACGGGCGCGGCGCCGGCGACCGCAGGGAGCAGACTCGTTGCGGCAAGCGTCGCCGCTCCGCCGGTGAGAAAAGACGCTCGGGATCGATTCATGGCGGTGTAATGCGCCCGTTCTGTAAGCACTTTAGTGATTGAGAGGTGCCGTTTCGAGAAGCGTGTCGCATACCTCTCCTCCGTCATTCGAAGATATCATCGTAGCGAAGGCTACTTGACGATAAACTTCATCGCCATGTGCGAATGGCCCGCGCCACAGACGATCGTGCAATGCGCGTCGTAGGTACCGGCTTTCTTCGGCGTCACCGTGACGTTCGTCCCGGCCTGAGCGATCACGACGTTATTGATACCGAGTTCGGGGACGTTGAGGCCGTGCGGAGCGCCGGCCGTCGCTTTGAAATGCAGCGTCGTCGATTGACCTTTTTTGAGCATCACGGCGGCGGGCTTAAAGGCGAAGGTCTGGCCGTTCGCTTCGACGTTGACGTCATTTGCGAATGCCGGTGCCACGGCGCCGAGAGCGATTGTTGCAAATAGTGCGGTTGCGGTAAGTGTCTTCATGTTTGCGAGTATAGCCGTTTCGGCGCGTGCGGTCCAAGTAGCGTTTGTTGTTCTCGAACAAAGCGCCGTTAATGCAAACACGTCGTAGAGTGCCGTCACGCCGTAAAATAGCTGTGCTCGCGATAACGCCTATCGTGGTTGGCTATACTCATCGCGAGATTGAGGAAGACGAGGTAAGAAGCCACGGAGAACGGTCACCAGCGAAAGGTATAGGTCTGACACCGATGTTCATTCGACAGTTCACCGCGGACGGCGTGAGCGACCGCTCCTATCTCGCGATCCACGAGCCGACGCGCCGTGCCGTCGTCATCGACGCTCAGCGCGACGTATGGACGTACCTCGATGCAGCCGATGAAGCTGGCGTCAAAATCACCCATGCCTTCGATACGCACGTGCACAACGATTTCGTATCGGGAAGTTTTGCGTTGCGGGAGCGAACCGGTGCGATCGTCGTCCAAGCTGCCGAAGCTGGAGTCGCGTATCCGGTTCGTGGTGTGAACGACGGCGAAAGCGTTGAAATCGCTCCCGGTATCTTCGTGCGCGCATTGCATACGCCCGGTCATACGTTCCATCACATGACGTATGCGCTCGAAGAAGACGGCCGGACCGTCGCACTCTTCACCGGGGGCAGTCTGCTCGTCGAGACGATCGGTCGCACCGACCTCGTTTCTCCCGGTGCCACCGAACGGCTCGCCCGCGCTCAGCGGTCCTCGTTACTGAAATTATTCGCATTTCCGGATGCGACGGGCGTCTTTCCGACGCACGGTGCGGGCTCGTTCTGTTCTGCAGGCGAGGCGCCCGAACGGGAGACCACGAGCGTCGGTGAAGAGAAGCGCCACAATCACGCCGGCCGGATCGCAATATCCGAAGATGAAGACGCGTTCGTGCGCTTCGCGCTGCACGGCTTGACGGCGTATCCCGCCTATTACGCGCATATGGCGGCCTTCAATCTCGCAGGTACGCGGGCGCTTTCCGCTCTACCGGAACTCGAAGCGCTGGAGCCGCGCAAAGCGTTGGAGTTACAGCAGATCGGTGGCTCGATCGTGGACGCGCGAACCTCCGCCGAGTTCGTGCGAGGATTCCCACGCGGCGCGCGCTCGATACCGCTCGGCGAAGCCTTCGCGGGTTACGTCGGCATGGTGCTGCCGTTTAACGACGAACTCGTGCTCGTGCTCGCCGACGATGAAGATTGGCGGCGGGCGCAGACGCAGTTGATCCGCATCGGCTTCGATCGCGCTTCCGGGTACGTTCGCGGAGGCTTTCCGACGTGGGAACGCGCGGGACTTCCGATCGATCGTCTGCGAGCGGTGACGATCGAAGACGTCCACGCACTCCATAAGGACGATGCTGCGGCGATCGTCGACGTACGGTACGATCCCGAATGGCGTGCCGGACACATCGTCGATTCGACGCACGTTCCGATCGGTTCGCTTCCGGCACGGCTGGGCGACGTGCCGTTTGAAAACGGCCGCAAACTGATTACCATGTGTGCCGGCGGTACGCGGGCGACCCTCGCGGCGAGTTTACTCAAACGGATCGGTCACGATCCGCTCGTCGTCGCATCGGGGGGGTTCGATCAATGGGCCGCTCACGGTTGGCCGGCCGCGTCAGGAACGTAAGTCGATGAACCATTTCACGCCGCTTAGCGCGCTTGCGGGCGGCCTCCTCATCGGTATCGCGACCGTCCTCTACCTTGCGCTCACCGGCCGGTATGCGGGGCTGAGTGGAATCTTACGAAGTGCGGCGTTCGGCGATCCCGATCGCACGATGGACGCGCTCTTCACGGGCGGTCTCGTGCTCGGCGGAGTTCTCTGGTTCACGCTCGCACCGCATCCGCCGTTTGCGCCGGCGGCAACGAACCTTTGGATCGTCGCCCTCGGGGGGCTCCTCGTGGGCTTTGGGACCGCGCTCGGTAACGGCTGTACGAGCGGCCACGGCGTATGCGGACTGGGGCGTCTATCGGTGCGCTCCCTCGTGGCGGTTCTCTCGTTCATGGGTACCGGGATCGCGACCGTCTTCGTCACGCGTCACCTGCTCGGAATCGCATGATGCGTAAATATGTCGCCGCACTGGGTTGCGGAACGCTGTTCGGTCTCGGCCTCGCAATATCGCAGATGGCTCTTCCGGCAAAGGTGCTCGGGTTTCTCGACGTTGCGGGGAACTGGGATCCGAGCTTGCTCCTCGTCCTCGGCGGTGCCGTGGCAGTTACTGCGCTCGCCTTTCGTTTCGTGTTGCGTCTGCCGAAGCCGATCTTCGATACGTCGTTCGAGGAGCCGCCGCGCGGACGCATTGACGCCCGTCTGCTCGGCGGCGCGTCGCTCTTCGGTATCGGGTGGGGACTCGGCGGATACTGTCCCGGCCCCGGCATCGTCTCGCTGGCCCGGTTTGCGCCGGACGCCTATGTCTTCGTCATCACGTTTCTCGTCGGCTCGTTTGCGTTTCGGATCGTGCAACGGCGCCGCTCGTTCGTCCGCGCGCGCGTCGGCACGTCATCGGAGAACGCCTTAGCCTAAAAGCGCCGATAGGTTGCGCCGCTATTCCCACGACGGCGGAGGTGGCCGATCCGCTACATCGGTGTATGCGCGCGTGCCACTCGGCGCGCTCTGTCCGAGTGGACCTTGGCCGCTCGTCGCCAGCCGACGATTCCCGCGATCATGACGGCCAGCCCGACGGCAATCCAGACGACTTCGTAAGGAATTTCTTGCGGACATACGGCGAGTGAGTCCCGCCGTTGCCCGGCGCGGCGCTCACGGCTGTACGATCCCATCGTACGCGTTGAAGCCTCTTGCCCCGACGAGAATAGCCCAGAGGAGGGCACCGGCATGCGAAGGGTCGTTTCGGCTGGATCTTGCCACAAGCGGACGATGCCCCAGAGTAATACGAGCATGCTTGCGACGTGAAATAGACCGTCGCTAACGATGCGCCCGTGCTCGCTCGTCTTCCGATAAAAATTGTGCCACTGCAAGAGTTGATGAAACGTAGCTTCGTCCACGAAGCCGGCTATTCCGATACTCAAGCATGATGCCGGTCAGCAGGCGTGTCACCGGTGAACCGGCAGGACGGGCGACGCCCGTCATGCTTTACCGCGCATCATCAGATTCCAATACATCCACGGGAGCCCGTGGCGCTTGAGCACGTACATGCTCCAACGTTCTTTCGTGGTATCGATCAACGGTATCGACGGCGCGGGATTTCCGTCGTAGTCGAACTCGGCGAGAATAAGCTTCCCGTAACCCGTCACGAGCGGACACGACGAATAGCCGTCGTAGGCGGCTTTCGACGAAGCGCCTTGCATGACGGCGAGCAGATTTTTCACGACGATTGGGGCCTGCTTACGGATTGCGGCACCGGTTTTCGAATTCGGGGTGCTACCGGCGTCGCCGAGCGCGAAAACGTTCGGATACGAAGTCGACTGCATGGTGCCTTTATCGACCTTCACGTACCCTTTCTGCGGACCGGTCGTTTCGGCAAGCGCGCTCGCTTTGATGAAATCGGGTGCGCTCTGAGGCGGCACGACGTGCATCATATCGAACGGTATCGTCTCGTGCCGTCCCGTCTCATCGCCGACGACCGCAAACGTCGCTTGACGGCCCGGTCCGTCGACCGCCACGAGATTGCGCTCGAACTTCGTCTCGATACCGTAGCGCGCGATCACGCGATCGAGCGGCGCTTGATACGCCTTGACGCCGAAAATTGTGGGGGCGGCAGAAGCGTAGACGACCTTCGCGGCGATTTTTCGCTTACGCCAATAATCTGCCGCGAGGTACATGATTTTCTGCGGCGCGCCGGCGCATTTTATCGGGCCGGCCGGAAACGTGAAAAGTGCCGTACCGCCTCGGAATGTCTGGATGAACTTCCACGTAACGGGTGCGAGATCGTAGCGGTAGTTGCTGCTGACGCCGTTGGTTCCGAGGGTCGCTTCGAGACCTTCGATCCGCTTCCAGTCGACTTGGAGGCCGGCCGCGACGACGAGATAGTCGTAGCCGATGACTTCGCCCGACTGGAGCGCGACGACGTTGCGCTCCGGTTCGAACGTGGCGACGCGCTCGCGAACCACGTGACGCCTTTGGGGATGTAGTCGGCTTCGGCGCGTTCGCTCGCCTCTTTGCGAACGATACCGCCGCCGACGAGCGTCCAGAGGGGTTGATAGTAATGTTTGTCGGACGGCTCGACGAGCGCGATATCGTTCTGACCCGCGGCGCGTAGCCGGGCGGCGACCGCGATCCCGGCCGATCCGCCGCCCACGATCACGGTTCGAAAGCGGCGAGTCGTCGCGCCGTCATGCGTCTGCGCGGCGATAGAAGCTGAAGCGACGGCCATAGCGACGTCCTCTGAATAAAAAGATTGTTGACGCTGCCGTTTCGACGCGACGCACTCTCATTCTCGTCGACGCGTTATCTCGGTATACGATTTGCGTTATCTCGCGCTACGTTCGCGCTTCCGGTTCCGAGGCTGCTGCAAAACACTCGCGTAACCACGTGACGAACGTCGTCAACGCATCGCTCGTCGCTCGGTTATCGGGAATGACGAGGGCCAGCTCGCGTCCGAGATCGATATCGCGCACGGCTACGAGCGCGATCGGGGCCACCGCCGCCCATCTTGTGGCGACGCGTTCGGGCAACAGCGTTAGTCCGAGCCCCGCCTCGACGCAGCGTACCAGAGCGTCGTTGCTCGAGAGCTCTAAGCGGATGTCGAGCCCGGCGAATCGTTCGCCCAGCCGCTCTTCGAGCAGGGCCCGCACGCCCGACCCGCGGTCGAACATCACGAACGGTTCGCCTGCGAAGTCGGCGAAGTCGGCCGTTCCTCGGGGGGCGAGCGCGTGCGCGGCCGGGACGACGAGCACGAGTCGATCCTCGTCGAAGACGACGCTGCGCAGTCCTTTGCCGGTAACCGGCAGCGCTACGAGCGCGGCGTCCACTTCGTCCCCCGCGAGACGGCGCTGCGCATCCTCGCGATCCCCCGAGATGACGTCGAGCCGTATCTCGGAATGCGCGCTCTTGAACTTCGCGACGATCGAGGCGAGAATCGTGTCCGAAATCGTTCGGGTCGAGGCGATGGTCAGATGACCGAACTCCGATACGTCGCCGAGTTCGCGCTGCAGCTGATCGACTACGCGGAGAATCTCGACGGCGCGCCGATAGAAGATCGCTCCGGAAGCCGTTACCTCCCAGCGACCGTGCACGCGCTCCAGTAACACAGCGCCGGCCGCACGCGCGAGAACGGACATCTGCGTCGATACCGCGGACTGAGCTAAGAAAAGCGTTCGCGCGGCGGCTGAAATATTGCCCGTATCGGCGACTCGAACGAACGTCGACAGAATGGCACAATCGAGTACCGCAGGGAGCGTGCCCAAACGTTTCATCGCTGTTGTTCCTCCGGCCGGTCCGCATCGCGTTCGAATACCATACCGTCCTATTCATTCGTCACGAACGCCGCGTGCCTAGCATCTCGTACGGCGATAGTTGCCATCTGAAGCGGAGAAGCCCCCGCGCCCAAACGGCGGCGGACTTCCGCCCGCTAGGCGAATGAAACCGAAAACTTCGGTCGGATTTGCGCCGCTGCAAATGCAAAGGCTGGTGATCTATGAAACGCCTGACGTTCGTCGGCTCGTCGCTTCCGCGGTTCCCGATGTGGTTCGCGGCACTATGAAAGACGCCCAATGATCGCCATGCGTTCGCTCATCGCGCTCGCCTCGCTTATCATAAGTAGCGGGATCATATCGTGCGCGACGTCGCATCCGCCGTCGCCCGCGGCGGCTCCAGCCGGCGCGCTCGCGGACGGCGATACCGCAGCCGCAGACACCGCAGTCGATGCGGCCCGCGTCGCTGCTACGGCACCGTATCCAAAGGGCGCCGAAGGAAAACTGATCGCGTACGGCCACGATATCGTGACGAAGACGCCCGCGCTGATGGGTCCGTACGTGCGTGCCGGCATGTCGTGCGAAGCCTGTCATAACGGTGCCGGCCGCAAGCCGCACGCGGGTTCGTTGCTCGGGGTTTACGCGAAGTTTCCGCAGTGGAACAAACGCTCGCATCGTTTTATCGCGCTACAAGATCGTCTAGCCGAATGCTTTCTCTACAGCATGAATGGCCGTCCGCCGGCCTACGACAGCCGCGAGATGATCGCGCTGACCGCGTACATCGCGTTTCTCTCCCGGGGAGCCAAAGTCGGCGAAGGCTTTTCCGGGCAAGGACTCGTGGCGATTACGGCGCCGCGCAAGCCGAACGTCGCCGCCGGCGCAAAGATTTACGGCCAAAAGTGCGCGGCCTGCCATGCTGCCGACGGCAACGGTAACAACGGGGCATTTCCGCCGCTGTGGGGAGCGAAGTCGTTCAATAACGGTGCCGGAATGCATCGGCTCGCGACCATGGCGGCTTTCGTCCGGTATAACATGCCGTACGGTGGTCCGCCGAACGCGCTTGCAGCACAAGACGCGTACGACGTCTCTGCGTACGTCCTCTCTCACCCGCGCCCGAAATTTTTAGCCACGCAGACGATCGCGTTTCCGCCGCAGCCGGCGGGCCGGTACTAATTCGCAAAATCGGCCGCCGCGCGATGCCGCGATAGCACGTATCGCGAGTCGCGATAAGACGGGGGCGGGGTGTCGCACGCATCCGCTGGAAGCGCGGCCGTGATGGTTCGTTACGAAGACGTGTTCTACGGTCTCGCGATCGGGCTCGCACTCGGTCTCACGGGCGGCGGCGGTTCCATCATCACGCTGCCGGTGCTCGTCTACCTCGTCGGCGAAGCGGTGCACCCGGCAATCGCGACGTCGCTTGCGATCGTCGGCGCGATTTCCGTACAAGGTGCGCTGGCGCAACGGGCGGTCGTGCGCTGGCGGATGGGTGGGCTGCTCGGGGCGTTTGGGTTGCTCGGGACGGTGCCGGGAGCGCTCCTCTCCAAGGCGGTGCCGGGCAACGTTCTGCTGATGCTCTTCGCCGGCACGATGCTCGTCGCTGCCGTCGCGATGTTGCGAAGCCGGCCCGATTCCGGTCAGACGGACCGTTCGACGAAGCCGCTCGCCGTCGTCGGATCGGGATTGGGCCTCGGCTTCCTCACCGGCTTTCTCGGCGTCGGCGGCGGTTTTCTGATCGTTCCGGTCTTGGTGTTCGTCCTGGGACTTTCGATGCGTGACGCGATCGCGACGTCGCTCTTCGTCATCGCCCTCAACAGCGCGTCGAGTCTGGCGACACACGCTTTCGACGGGTCGATCGATTGGACGATCGTTCTCTTGTTCGTCATCGGTGGAATCTCGGGCAACGTTGCCGGTCTCGCGCTCGGCAAGCGCCTCGCACAGCAACAACTCAAAAAAATTTTCGCGGTGTTCGTCTTAGGCGTCGGTTTCTTCACCGGCGCGAGCGCATCCGGCTTTCTTCCCTTTTACGTGAGGTAATCCAAAGAACGCTAAACCACTCGTCACCGTATCGACAGCGTTGGAACGCCTGCGCGCAGGCGCTTTGCTCGTCGACGTGCGCGACGCCGACGAATTCGCCGAAGCGCGCGTCGCCGGAGCGCTGTACGTTGGGTTGCCCGACATCGAAGCACAAATCGCAAAACTTCCGCGGGATCGCGACGTTTTGTTGTTCTCCCGCTCCGGACGGCGCAGCGGGCTCGCGCAGGACGTTCTCGTCGATTGCTTGGGATACAGCCGCGTCGGTTTACCACTAGAGAAAGCGGAGCTTCGCCCCGCCACGTACTTCAAACAGTTTTAACTCGGCTGCTCGTACACGCGTCGTACCTCCTCGGTCCGACGGCGTCGGAGCCGTCGTCGACCCGCAGCGCGATGTGGATACGTACGTCGCAGCCGCGCGCGAAGCGGGGCTTGAGATCCGCTATATTTTCGAGACGCACGTGCACGCCGATTTCGTCAGCGGCCATCGGGAACTCGCCGGGAGAACCGGCGCGCAAATCGTATTCGGTCATCGCGCCGTTGCGACGTTCCCGCACATCGCGGCTCACGACGGCGACCGAATCGACATCGGCTCGTTACGCTTGGATATCATGGAGACGCCGGGACACACGCCCGAAGGCATCTGCATCCTCGTCACCGACACGAAGAACGACGCCGAAGCGGTCCGCATGCTGACCGGCGACACCCTCTTCATCGGCGATGTCGGCCGGCCCGATTTCATCGGTTCCAAAGGCTTCACGGCAGCCGACATGGCGGCGCTGCTCTACGATTCGCTCCACGAAAAAATCTTGAAGCTCGACGACGCCGTCGAAGTGTTTCCGGCGCACGGAGCGGGCTCGCTGTGCGGACGCAGTATGTCGACCGAACGCTCGTCGACGATCGGCGTGCAACGTGCCACCACCCACGCCTTGCAACCGATGAGCAAAGACGCGTTCATCGCTTTTCGCACTCGACGCGAAAATGAATCGCAACGGCGTCGCTGGGCTCGCCGATGTACCAGAACCCGAAGCGATGGACGTGGATCGCGTTCGTGGCGCGATGACGGGTGGAGCGCTCGTCCTCGACGTCCGGCCGTCGGAAATATACGGCCCCAAGCATATCCCGATGTCGATGAACATCGGGCTCGACGGTCAGTTCGCCGCCTGGGCGGGCGCGCTCGTTCCCTTCGCGCGGCGGATCGTGATCGTCGCGCTCGACGAGTCCGGCGTTGAGGAAACGGTCACGCGTCTCGCGCGCATCGGACTTTCGACGGTGGACGGCTTTCTCAAAGACGGCGTCGGGGCGTGGGAAGCGGCCGGCTTCGCGACGGCTTCGATACCGCAATTTCCGTCGATGAGTTCAACGCACGGGTCGATCGCGGCCTGGACGCTCAGCTGATCGACGTCAGAGGACCGGCCGAATTCGATACGGGCGTCGTCGCGGGCGCCCTGACGATTCCGCTGCCCACGCTCGAAGCGTCGCTCGAGCACATCGATCCGTCGCGCCCGCGGGCTCGATCCCTCGAGTCGAGCGGCTTTACCGACATCACGAACGTAGACGGCGGTATGAGCGCCTATAACGAACGGGGCTATCGGACTGTCGTTCCGGCGCGAACATCGTGCTGCGAGCCCGTCTAGACGTTGCGCTAAGAGAGGAATAACGCGAGCTTTTCCTTACTCATCTTGCTCTAGCGCACCGCACGGCCCTGACGTACAGCATGGCCCCCGCGCCGGAGGCGGGACGACGAATGAGCGACATTTTAGGCGTGTCGTCGGCGCGCGCCGCCGCAGAACTTGCGCCGGGCGGGTCGTTACGGGCCGCGATCAACCTGGGCAATCCGATTCTCGCGCGGTGCGACGCGGATACGGGCGCGATCGGCGGCGTTTCCGTCGAGCTGGCCCGGGAGCTGGGCCGCAGGCTGAACGTCGCCGTGAAGCTCGTTCCGTTCGATGCAGCGGGAGAGGTGTTTGCGGCGATCGAGGCCGGTGCGTGGGACGTCGCATTCCTGGCAATCGATCCCCTGCGCGCGACCGAAATAGCATTTACCGCCCCGTACGTGTTTATCGAGGGTGGCTATATGGTTCGTGATGATTCGGCGCTGGTGGTCGTTGCAGACGTCGATCGAGACGACATCACGATCGCCGCCGGAAAAGATACGGCGTACGAACTGTATCTGCGGCGCAATTTAAAGCACGCGACGCTCGTGGACGCGCCGACATCGCCTGCGAGTGTCGACCTGTTCCTCGAACGAAGGACCGACGTCGTCGCCGGGATCCGTAAGCCGCTGGTCGATCTCGCAGCAACGCGCGAGGGACTGCGGGTTCTCGACGGCCATTTCATGGTGATCGAGCAGGCGATGGGCACCCTCAAAGGCCGTGATGCCGGGGTGCGCTACCTCCACGGGTTTATCGAGGAGATGAAAGCGTCCGGCTTCGTGGCCGAGGCCCTGGCCCGCAACGGTCACGATACAGCCCTCGTCGCTCCCATGGCAACCGGAGGCCCGTAGGCGACCGGATTTCCGTTCGCTTCGCGGCGAACGAGCGCAAAGGTGATCGTCGACCACAATCGCGTTGCGGCCGCGCTTCGCCGTCTCGCCGTGCCGGAAGCACTCGCGCTCGTGGCGGACCAATTTCTCGGCGTCGCGGATACGATCGTCGTCGGCACGCTCGGCGCGGGCCCGCTCGCCGCGATCGCCGCGGCGGCGGGCGCGTTCGCGACCGTCGCGATCGCGCTCTCGGCCTTCGGCGCCGGGCCGCGCATCCTCGGCGCGCAAGCCGTCGGCGCGAACGATCTCGCGCGCTTCGGACGCATCTTTCGGGCGTCGTTCGTCGTCCCCGTTGCGATCGCGCTCGGCTTCGCGTTCGCGGCGCTCGAATTCGCGCATCCACTCGTACATGCGATGCTGCCGCACGTGGCGGCGGCGGGTGCGGGCGGCGATTACCTGATGCTGCGCGCGTTCTCGCTGATACCGATCGCGGTGACGACGGTCGTCATCGTCGCGTTTGCGGCGGCGGGCGATACGTCGCTCTCAGTGCGCACGATCGTCGCGATCAACCTCGTCCACGTGCCGCTGCTGGTCGTCCTCACGCTCGGACTGGGAACGCACCGGCCGCTCGGGCTAGCAGGCGCGGGGCTCTCGTCGCTCATCTCGGAGATCGGCGGCATGCTGTTTTGCCTCGGCGCAGCGGCGCGCCGGCCGCAGCTCGGTCTGTTCGCGAGGGGTGGAGTGGAACTGCGTTACGTCCGCGCGACCGCCCAGCTGGCGTTGCCGGAGTTCGTCTTTTTGATCATGCTGATCGTGCCCGAGCCGATCACCGTCGCGCTGCTGGCGCCGCTGGGCGAACGGACCGTCGCGGCGTTTCGCGCGCTGTCGCTCGTCTCGGACCTGACGTGGGCGGTGCCGGGGGCGATCGGCGGCGCGACGGAGATCGTCGTCGGGCAACGGCTCGGCGCCCGGGATATCGTCGGCGTCCTGCGCTTTCGCCGCGGTGCGACGCGCGCGGGCGTGACGATCGCCGCCGCCGTCGCCGGTTTCGTCGCGCTCGCCGCGTGGCCGCTAACGGCGCTGGTCACCCTTAACGTCGCGATCGCCGGCATCGCGGCGGCGCCGCTCGCCGCGCATGCGCTGACGTTGCCCGTCAAGACCTATGCGATGACGATCCTCGCGCCGATTCGCGCGTCGGGTGACGTCGGCTTCACGATGTGGATGGGCGTCGCCACGAGCGGCCTCGCCATCTGCGGAATCTTCTTCGGAACGCGCGCGGGGCTCGGGCTCTGGAGCGTGCCGCTCGCGTGGCTACTCGCGTGGTCGCTGCGGTCGGCGCTGACGCTCGTGCGCTTACGCGAAGGTCGCTGGAAGTCGCAGACGCTCGCCTCGTAGAGTCATCGCCCGCCGCATCGTAGAAGTCCGCACGGATGGACTCTGGTATGGAACCGCCCGACGGCTTTGGTGCGCTCGGACTCGAACCGGCACTCGTCGGCGCGTTGATGGCGCTCGGGTACGAGGAACCGACCGACATCCAACGCGAGGCGATTCCGTCGCTGATCGCCGGCCGGGACGTGCTCGGTCAGGCCGCGACCGGAACGGGCAAGACGGCCGCATTCGCGCTTCCGCTGCTGCATCGGATCGGTCCGGCGACGGGGGAGACGCGCGCTATTCGCGGGCTCATTCTGGTTCCGACGCGCGAACTCGCGATGCAGGTCGCCGAAGCCGTGCACAAATACGGACGCGCGCTCGACGTCCGCGTGCTGCCCATCTACGGCGGACAGTCCATGAGCCAACAGCTGCGCGCGCTGCAACGTGGCGTCGACGTCGTCGTCGCGACGCCCGGTCGCGCGCTCGATCACGTGCGCCGCGGCACGCTGAAGTTCGATGCCGTCGAAACCGTCGTACTCGATGAAGCGGACGAGATGCTCGATATGGGCTTCGCAGACGAACTCGAAGCGATCTTGGCGGCCGTTCCGACCCAGCGCCAGACGGCGCTGTTTTCGGCGACGATGGCGCGCCGCATCCTCGAGATCGCCAAACGGCATCTCAACGACCCGGTGCGCGTGACGATCGCGCGCGAGACCGTCGCGGCGGGCGAAGCGCCGCGCGTGCGCGAGGTCGCCTACATCGTCCAACGCCGTCAGAAGGCCGCCGCCTTGGCGCGCGTGCTCGATATGGAAGAAGAAGCGGCGACGATCGTGTTCTGCCGGACGCGCGTCGAAGTCGACGAGCTCACGCAGACGCTCGGCGCGCGCGGCTATAGCGCCGAAGCCTTGCACGGCGGCCTCTCGCAAGAACAGCGCGATCGCGTGTTACGGCGCTTCCGCGACGGCGCCTCGGATATGCTCGTCGCGACCGACGTCGCGGCGCGCGGTCTCGATATCGATCGCGTCACGCACGTGGTCAATTTCGACGTACCGTCGTCCCCCGATGCGTACGTGCACCGGGTCGGGCGCACGGGGCGTGCGGGCCGCGAAGGCGTTGCGATCACGCTCGCCGAGCCGCGCGAGAGCCGGCTTCTGCGCAACATCGAACATCATACGAAACGCAATATCGTCACCGAAGCCGTACCGACCGTGCACGATCTTCGCGCGCGGCGCCTCGAGCTCACGCGCGATGCGCTGAGCGAAGCCGTCGAAGCGGGCGGGCTCGACCCGTTTCGCAGCATCGTCGAATCGCTCGCAAGCGAACACGACGTGATCGACGTCGCGGCGGCGGCCGTCAAACTCTTCGACGGAGCGCGTGACGGCGCGGCGTCCGACGAAGAAGACATCGCCAAGGTTGAAATTGCGCCGCTGCGGCCCGAGCGCCCGTTCGTCGCGGCGCCGGCGGGAGCGGGAGGCGAGCGGGGCGGCCTGCGTCTACGGCTCAAGGCAAGCGACGTGACGCGCATCTATATCGGCGTCGGGCGCAGTGCCGGCATCCGGCCGGCCGACCTCGTCGGCGCGATCGCAAACGAAGCGCGCATAAACTCGCGCGACATCGGTCATATCGATATCGCGGATCGCTTCTCGCTCGTCGAAGTTCCCGGTCAAGCCGCCGACGGGATCATCACGGCGCTGCGTGGCGCGACGATTCGCGGCAAGAAAGTCCTCGTTCGCCGCGACCGGGGCGTGTAGCGATGCGGCCGCACGCCTTCATCGTCGGTCTCGCACTCGCAATCGCGTTCGGATGCGTTCGCGGCGTTGCGTTCGCCGCCGAATCCACCACGGGCATCATCGTCGGGCGCGTGAGCGCCGGGCTGGCCGCGGCGCCGCTGGCCGGCGTCGAGGTCGATGCGGCCGCGCCATCGGGGCGCTATCGCGCGCGCACCGACGCGGACGGGCGCTATCTGCTGCTCGGCGTCGCGCCCGATACGTACGCACTGTCTTTCGCGCGCGCCGGTTACGAAGCGTACGCCATCGCCGGCGTCACGGTCTTGCCGGGCGGACGCGTCGCCGAAGATGCGACGCTCGTGCGCGTTCTCCGTGAGATCGGACGGGTCGCGGCGCGCGGAGCCCTGGGCGGCAGCGGCTTCGGCGAAACGCAAGACGTTTTTCGCATTACGGGTGACGCCGCGTGCGGGCTGCCGGGGGCGTCGTCGTCGGGGCTCGGGTCGTACGCGCAGGGCACCGTCCAAGGCGCGGTGGCGGCGGCGCCGGGCGTGCAACAGGATCAGTTCGCCAACGTCATCCTGCAGGGCGGCAAAGTCAAAGACACGGTGTTCAGCTACGATGCGGTGCCGGTGCCCCAAGCGCTTATCGCAGAACCCGGCGGCAACGTCGTCGGAGCGCAGTTGCCCTCGACGGGTTTGGGCTATACGCAGATTACGACGGGCGGCCTTTCGAGTTCGAGCAATCAGGGTCTCGCGGGCGTGGTCGATGAAATTCCGGCCACCGGCGTCTATCCCGAGGAATCGTTATTGACGCTTTCGCTCGGCGTCGTACCGGGCTCGCATCAGTCGGAATTCCAGCGCCGCTGGGCGACGCCGGATCTCCGCCGCCGCTACGCCTTCGACGTCGAAACCGGCAACGAAGCGATTCAATACGGTGACGGCCACACGTTCTATCCCGTCGAGGCCGCGACGTACGGACTATCGCTTTCGAGCCGCGCGACGTGGTCGGTCGGCGCGAACGCCCATATCAAGTTCGGCACGCGCGACGAACTCGCCCTATCGACCCTCGAAGGTCAAGCGGTGTACGATCAGTACGGCACGCCGTTCGCGGGCCAAACCTACGGCGCATTCGCGGGCGCTACGACCGCGTTTCCGGGCGCTGCGAGCGCGGATGCGGCCGTCGCAACGCCCACGCGAATTCGCGGAACCTACGGCGTGCAGAAAATTCAACTCCTGCGTTCGTACGATCGCGCGACCGTGCGCGTGCAGGCGTACGGCTCGGAGTATGGTTCGCAGACGCGAGCGCCGTTCTTCGACGATCTGTCGTTTCCGAACGGTCCGGTGTCTTATTACGGCAATCAGAACGCGCGGCTCTTCGGGCTCGGCATCGATATCGCGGACGTCGCGAGCCGCTATCACGAATTGAGCTACGGCGCCGAAGTGCGCACGCAAGCTTCCAACCTGGATCAGCTCGTTCCCACCGAAGACAACGCGATCGTCTCGCATCCGATCCTGAACTCGTATCTCGGCTACGTCTCCGACCGCTATTCTCCGACGAGCCGCCTCGCGCTCACGAGCACGTTGCGCGCGAATGGCACGTGGATCGTGCGCAGCGACGGCCATCGCTACGGCGTCGCTGCCGTCGATCCGCATCTCGGGCTCAACTACACGTTCGCGCCGAAGACCGCGTTGCTGCTGACATACGATCACACGACGCAGGCGCCGAATCCGCTCGAGGCCGAGCGCTTGGATGCGGGTACGCCGTTCGTACCGATCGCACCGGAGTCGGGGGATACGTTGCAGGTCGCGGTACAACGTACCGGCGGCGTGCGCGCACGGCTCGGCTACTTTGCAAAAAACGAGCGCAATCTCGTCGACGTGTTGCCGTTCAACTTCCGAGGCGCGACGCAATCCGGCGATAACGCAAGCGGCGTCGGCGTTCCGACCAACGCCGGCAATCTGCTCGTGCACGGGCTCGAATTCTCGGTGGCGACGGGCGGCTTTTCGCTCGGCGGCACGTATACGCACGGCTTCTCGTCGAGCGCTTCGCAATTCGGCTACAACGCACTCAACGCGCCGGCGATCGCCGCGGGCCATCTCTTTCCGCTCGGTTACGTGCCGGACTTTTCGGCCGTTGCATCGTTCGATTTTCGTCCGAGCGCGCGGGTGACGATTTCCCCCTCGCTCTCCTACGAGACGGGGTATCCCTACGGCAACGGGCGCAGCGTCTTCGCGTTCGATTCCAAGACCGGCGCCCCCGTGCGACTCGCAAACGACAATTACATCAATCCAGGTTTCAACTATTACTTTCTAACCGATCCGGCGAAACCGTTCGACGCCGCGACGAATCCGTACGTCGGGACGCTCGGCACGCCCGAACGCAACGATCCCAACACGCTTCGCTCTGCGCCGCAGCTCTTGGCTTCGCTGCGGATGCGGGCGGCGTTCGGCGGCGCGACGTCGCTGGTCGTCGACGTCGTCAACCTCTTCGGCAATGCGCGGCCCACGCAAGTGCAAGGCAATCCGTATCTGATCGGACCACCGGGTTATAAAGGCGGCTCCTACGCCGCGGCGCTGTGCGGACGACTCGGCGGCGCCCCCGATTGTGCGCTCACGAAGCCGTACGCACTCGGCAACGGCGTGCCGACGCGCGATGGCCGCACGCAGGCGTTGCCGTGGACGTACGGGACGGCCGGCTACATTGCGTCGTCGTATCCGAACGCGCGCGCGATCTACGTTCGTTTGCAGCAGCGCCTATAGCTTTTCCGAGCGCGTCGTCGGCGCGCGTGCCGCTGCGCCGCCCGCGCGCGCCCCGTCGGCAACGGCCGCTTTGATGAAACGATCGGCGCTGCGAAGCGCCGGAAAGAAGGTGCCCCACAGCGCGATGATTGCGAGCGTGCCGACGCCGCCGAGGACGACGGCCGGCACGACGCCGACGAACGCCGCAAGCGTGCCCGACTCGAATTCGCCCAGTTCGTTCGATGCTCCGATGAAAACGTTTTCGACCGCGTTGACGCGGCCGCGCATCGCGTCGGGCGTGGCGAGTTGCACGAGGCCGCTGCGAATGACGACGCTAATCATATCGGTCCCGCCGACGATTGCGAGTAAGACGAGCGAGAACCGAAAATCGCGCGATAGGCCGAAGGCGATCGTCGCAAGTCCGAATCCGGCAACCGCAATCAGCAGCACGCCGCCGACGCGGCGTTCGAGCGGCCCCGCGCGATGAATGCAGCGACGAGCGCCCCGCCGACGGCGGGCGCCGCGCGCATCGCTCCGAGTCCCGCCGGCCCGACACCGAAAATTCCGTCGGCGAAGGCCGGCAAGAGCGCCGTCGCGCCGCCGAAGAGAACGGCGAAGAGATCGAGCGAAAGGGCGCCCGCGATGACCGGCCGTGTGCGCACGAAATGCAATCCTTCGAACGCATCGCGCCACGTCGCCGATGTCGTCCGCGCACGACCGGCGCGAGCGTTAAAGCGCCGAACAGGAGCGCGTACGCGGCGATGAGGGCCGTCGCGACGCCGAGCGCGAGCGCCGGAGAGAGCGTGACGAGCAGTCCGCCGAGCGCGGGCCCGCCGATGCGGACGAGCGCACGAATCGACGAGAAGGCGGCTTGCGTGCGCACAAACTCGCCGGCCGTGACGAGTGACGGCAAAATCGAGCGAGCGGCCGGTGTTTCGAACGCCCGGGCGGTTCCGATCCCGAATAAGATCCCGAGATATACGGGAATCGCGGTCACGTGCGTGATGACCGCGGCGGCAAGTGCGAGCGTTCCGAGCCCTTCGGCGACGGCGTTCGCGGCTACGACGTGCCGCCGGTCGTGCCGGTCGGCGAACACGCCTGCGGGCAGCGCAAAGAGAAACGACGGAAGAAACAGCGCGAGCCCAACGAGGCCGAGATCGAGCGGGCGATGCCCGAGTGAGAACACGTGCCAGGCGATCGCGACGCTTTGAACCTGAAAAGCAACGTTGCCGCAGACGCTTCCCGAAAGATACAACGCGCGGTTGCGAGCGCTCGGCATCGTCGGCGTGTTATGACTGCGGCGCCGTCCTTACTGCCTAGGCTTATTGGATGGCTCCAAGTCACGAAGCGGAGTGGTCCAGGGGCGGGTATCGCCGACGGTCTGCTTCAAGAGGCCGCTATGACGGATGTTCGACTCGCCGACCCCGACCCGCACGAAACGCAGGAGTGGCTCGACGCGCTCGACGGCGTGCTCGAGCACGAGGGGCCCGCGCGCACCCGTCAGCTCGTCGAGCGCATCGTGGAGCGCGCGCAAGCCGGCGGCGCGCACGTCGAACTCGGCGTCAAGACGCCGTACGTCAATACGATTGCGGTCGCGCAGCAGCCGCAGATGCCGGGCAGCGAAGAGCTCGAAACGCGCATTCGGCATTACATTCGTTGGAACGCCGCGGCGATGGTCGTGCGCGCGAACGAAACGAGTTCCGAGCTCGGCGGCCACGTCGCTAGCTTTGCCTCCTCGGCGACGCTGTACGACGTCGGCTTCAATCATTTCTTCCGCGCTCCGTCGGCGGATTTCGGCGGCGACCTCGTATTCTTTCAGGGACATTCGTCGCCGGGCGTGTACGCCCGCGCGTATCTCGACGGCCGCATCAGCGAAGAGCAGTTGGCGCGCTTCCGTCAGGAGGTCGATGGCGGCGGGCTCTCATCGTATCCGCATCCCTGGCTGATGCCGGACTTCTGGCAAGTCGCGACCGTATCGATGGGCCTCGGCCCGATCCAAGCGATCTACCAAGCGCGATTCCTTAAGTATCTTCATAATCGCGGACTTGCCGATACGGAAGGCCGCAAGGTCTGGTGTTTCCTCGGCGACGGCGAGACGGACGAACCCGAATCCCTCGGCGCGATCTCCGTCGCGGCGCGCGAAGGGCTCGATAACCTCATCTTCGTCGTCAATTGTAATCTCCAGCGCCTCGACGGTCCGGTGCGCGGCAACGGCAGCATCATCCAAGAACTCGAGCGCGAGTTTCGCGGCGCCGGCTGGAACGTGGTCAAAGTCGTGTGGGGCAGCAATTGGGATCCGCTGTTGGAACGGGATCACACGGGACGGCTCGTACAATTGATGGGCGAGTGCGTCGATGGCGATTATCAAACGTTCAAGGCCAACGACGGCAAATACGTGCGCGACCATTTCTTCGGACGCTATCCCGAAACGGCGGCGCTGGTCGCCGATTGGAGCGACGAACAAATCTGGGCGCTGCAACGCGGCGGCCACGATCCGCGTAAGGTGTATGCGGCCTACGATGCGGCGGTGAAGACCAAAGGCGTACCGACCGTCGTGCTTGCCAAGACGATCAAGGGTTACGGGATGGGTTCCTCGGGCGAAGCACAAAATATCGCGCATCAGCAGAAGCACCTCGATATCAAAGCGATGCGGCAGTTTCGCGATCGCTTCTCGATTCCGGTTTCCGATACGGATCTGCCGCGCATGCCGTTCTATCGGCCGCCCGACGATAGCGCCGAGGCGAAATATTTACGCGAGCGCACGGCCGCGCTCGGCAGCGTGCCGCAACGCCGCCGCACCTCGACCGCCCTGACGGTGCCCGAACTCTCGGCCTTCGAGACGCAACTGCGCGGTTCGGGCGAGCGCGAGATCTCGACGACGATGGCGTTCGTTCGCTTGCTGTCCGTAATGGTTCGGGATAAAGAGATCGGCGCACGCGTCGTGCCGATCGTCGCCGACGAGTCGCGCACGTTCGGCATGGAAGGCATGTTCCGGCAACTCGGTATCTACTCGCATCTCGGACAGACCTATAAGCCGCAAGACTCCGCGCAACTAATGTATTATCGCGAAGACGTCAAGGGACAGATCCTCCAAGAAGGCATCAACGAAGCGGGAGCCCTATGTTCGTGGATTGCGGCGGCCACGAGCTATTCGGTAAGCGACGTGCCGATGATCCCGGTCTACATTTTCTACTCGATGTTCGGTTTCCAGCGCATCGGCGATCTCGCATGGGCGGCGGGCGATATGCGCAGCCGCGGCTTCTTGATCGGCGGTACGTCCGGGCGCACGACGCTCAACGGCGAAGGGCTGCAGCACGAAGACGGGCACAGCCAGCTTACGGCCGCCTTCATGCCGAACTGCGTCTCCTACGACCCGACGTACGGCTACGAGCTCGCCGTCATCGTGCAGGATGGCCTACGCCGCATGTATGCGGAGCAAGAAGACGTCTACTATTATATTACCGTACTAAATGAAAATTACGCGCATCCGGAGATGCCGGCGGGCGTCGAAGAGGGAATTTTGCGCGGCGGCTATCTGCTGCGCGAAGCCGGCCGTGAGGATCGCCGTCCGCGCGTGCAGTTGATGGGCTCGGGCGCGATCCTGCGTGAGGTCGAAGCGGCCGCGGACCTGCTCGGGGATTTCGGCGTCGCAGCCGACGTCTGGAGCGCGACGAGCTTCAACGAGTTGCGTCGCGACGGGCTCGCCGCCGAACGTTGGAACCTGTTGCATCCCGGGGACGAACCGCGCCTGCCGTACGTCACGCAGATGCTCGCGGGCCGCGCCGGACCGCTGGTCGCCGCGACGGATTATCTCAAATCGTATGCAGAGCAGATCCGGCCCTTCGTCGAGCGTCGCTTTCATGCGCTCGGCACGGACGGCTATGGGCGCAGCGATTACCGGCGGAAGCTCCGGGATTTCTTCGAAGTCGATCGCCGCTGGATCGCGCTCGCCGCGCTCAAAGCGCTCGCCGACGAAGGCACGATCGAACGTCGCCTCGTCGGCGAAGCGCTCGCAACGCTCGCGATCGATCCGAACAAATCGAATCCGGTGACGGTGTAATATGACACTCGACATCCGCGTGCCCAATATCGGCGACTTCCACGACGTGCCGATCGTCGACGTGTTGGTCAAACCGGGCGACGTCGTCGCGCTCGAAGATCCGCTCGTAACGATCGAATCGGAAAAGGCGACGATGGAAGTCCCGTCCTCGCACGCGGGCGTGGTGCGCAGCGTCGCGGTGAAGGTCGGCGACAAAGTCTCCGAAGGTTCCGCACTCATTACGCTCGAGGCGGCCGGGAGCGGTTCCGACGCGCCCGTTGCGGATGTCCCCGCAGCGCCTGTGGCACCGGCCGCGAGCGCACCGAGCGCACCGGCCGCACCGGCCGCACCGGCCGCATCTAACGGCGCGACGGCGCCGGTGGAATTGCGCGTCCCCGATATCGGCGATTTTAAGGACATTCCAGTCATCGACGTGCTCGTCGCCGTCGGCGATCGCGTCGAGCTCGAGACGCCGCTCGTAACGCTCGAATCGGAAAAAGCGTCGATGGACGTGCCGGCGAGTGCGAGCGGTACGATCCGCGCCATCGAGCTCAAGGTCGGCGATCGTGTGTCGATGGGTACCCTCGTTGCCGTGCTCGAGGCGAGCGCTCCCCTGGCGCCCGCCGCGACACCGGCCGCGCCGGCGCCGAGCGCAGCGGCGCCCGCGCCGGCGAGTCCCGCGGCTGCGGTTCCGTCATCCTACGGCGCCCCTGGAGCCGCGCCGCCGGATGCCCCGGGTCCGCGTAGCGACTTGCCGGCCGCGGCCGCGCATGCCGAGCCGCCGGCCCGCAACGGCATCGTCCACGCGAGCCCGGCCATCCGTCGCTTCGCACGCGAACTGGGCGTCGACCTCCATGGCGTACGCGGCAGCGGACCGCACGCGCGCGTCACGCGCGAAGACGTGCAAGGCTTCGTCAAGACGGCGCTCGCGGCCGCGCCGGCCGCGGCGGGGCGGCCCGTTTCCGGCGGCCTGCCGTTCGATCTTCCGGCGTGGCCGAAAATCGATTTCGCGAAATTTGGCCCGGTCGAAGTCGTGCCGCTTTCGCGCATTCGCAAGCTGTCGGGACCGAATCTGCATCGCAACTGGATTTCGATTCCGCACGTTACGAATAACGACGAAGCCGACATCACCGATCTCGAGGCGTTTCGCAAGCAGCTCAATGCGGAATCGCCGGGCGCCAAAGTAACGATGCTCGCGTTCGTGATCAAGGCGGCCGTGGTCGCACTGCGGGCGCATCCCGACGTCAATAGTTCGCTCGACGGCGAGACGTTGATTCGCAAAGGCTATTACAACATCGGCTTCGCGGCCGACACGCCGCACGGGCTGATGGTGCCCGTCCTCCAGGGCGCGGATACCAAGGGCGTTCTCGCCATCGCGGCCGAAACGTCGGCGCTCGCCGCAAAGGCGCGCGACGGCAAACTCGGCATGACGGATATGCAAGGTGCGACCTTTACGATCTCGAGTCTCGGCGGCATCGGGGGAACGTCGTTTACGCCCATCGTCAACGCGCCCGAAGTCGCGATCCTCGGCGTCAGCCGTTCCGCGTTGCGGCCCGTGTGGAACGGCACGGCGTTCGTGCCGCGCTTGCTCCTTCCGCTATCGCTCTCGTACGACCACCGGGTCATCGACGGGGCGCTGGCAGCGCGTTTCAATGCCACGCTGGCAGCCGCGCTCGCCGATCTGCGGCGGGCGCTGCTGTAGTCTATCGCTAAGGGGTTCGTCCTGCGGAGCCGAAGGTACCGACGAGACGGTCACCACGCCCGTCTTTTCTTGAAGGAGTTCCGTCTTGGACGAACGGCCGCACGACGGCGTCCTCGAGCCGACCCGGCGTAGCGCGATTTTGCCGGACGGCTACCTGCTGCAAAAGGACGATGCGGAACTCGTCGCGTTCTTGCTTGCGGGGCAGAACTTCAGTTACAGCATCGCCCCGGGAGGCGAACTCCAATGGGGCGCCTTCGGCACGTCCTTTCGGACCCTTGGTGAAGCGCGCGCCCTCGCACTGGCCAATCCGCCGCAAAGCGAACCGGCGCTGCCCGTGGTCGAAGAATCCGATACCGTCGGACTCGAACTCTTCGGCAACATGCTCGATACGATCTCGTTCTTGCGCGTACGCTTGCGGGCGCTCGCCGACGTCGTGATCGAAAAGGGCATCGTATCGGGGCCCGAGCTCCTGGGCAAATATCATGAATACCATGAAAAAAGCTTCGAAGCGTTTCGCGATATCATGTTGCTGCGTCCCGAAGTGTTCGAAGGGCGCTTCGCAAGCTGGATCGCCACGGAGAAAGAATATCGCCAGCAATTGGCCGCCGACCGCGAGGCGGCCATCGAACCGTAAGCGCAGGCGGGAATTGCCGCCGGATCTTCCTAATCACCACCCAAGCGCCCGCGTCGAGCTGTAGCTCCGTAGGTCGCGATAAATATCACCACCGCGTGATGAACAGGGCCCGACCTTGAATTTCAGTACCCTACGCTTGCGACCGTATCAAGTCGAAGCGCAGCAGGCGATTGTCGATGCGCGTAAGCGCGGCTTTCGCGCGCAACTCGTTTCGCTGGCGACGGGCCTCGGCAAATCCGTCGTGATCGCGACCTTACCGGATCTCCTGGAGCTGCGCCCGGGCGATGTGACGCTCGTGGTCGCGCATCGCGACGAATTGATCCAACAGCTCGTCGAAAAGATGAAAGCGCAGAATCCCGATGCCATCGTCGGCGTCGAAAAGTCCGGCGACGTCGCGGCGGACGATTGTACGATCATCGTCGCGACCGTGCAGACCCTTACCGGCGCGCGACTCGCGCGCTTCGTGACGAAGTTCGGACGTCGCATCGCGCTCTTCGTCATCGACGAGGCGCATCACGCGGCGGCGCCGACGTATCGTGCGATCGTCGATAAGATTCTTCTCAAGCGCCCAGATGCGATGGTTCTCGGCTTCACGGCGACGCCGTATCGTGGCGACGGCGTCCGGCTCACCGAGATCTTTCCCGACATCGTGTATACGATGGATGCTCGCGCCGCGATCGAAGCGGGCTATCTCGTGCCCGTACGTTCGTATGCGGTGAACACCGACGTCGATCTCGACGCAGTCGCTTCGCGCGCCGGCGATTTCGTGATCGGTCAACTCGCCGAAGCGGTCGATACCGACGAGCGCAATCTCGCGGTCCTCGACGCATATCGCCGCCTCGTGCCGGGCAAGAAGACCCTCGTCTTCTCTGCTTCGGTAGAACACGCGCGCAACATCGCGCAACTCTTCAAAGATGCCGGTATCAAGGCGGCCTTCGCGAGCGGGGATACGCCGCAAGCCGAACGCGAAGGGATCGTCGCCGGTTTTCGCGGCACGGCGATCGACGTGCTGGTCAATTGCGGACTCTACCTCGAAGGGTTCGATGTCCCGTCGATCGAGGCGATCATCAATGCGCGCCCGACGAAATCGACGACGTTGTACACGCAGGTAACGGGTCGCGGATTACGGCCGCTCGACGAAGACGCGTTTATCGTTTCGAGTTTTCCGACGGCCGAAGCGCGGCGCGTGTGGCTCGGTCAAAGCCGTAAGTCGTTCGCGACGATCGTCGATATCGTCGATCAGGCACGGCGCCATCAGCTGGTCACGTTACCGACGCTCTGGGGCCTGCCCGCCCAGATCGACATCCAGGGCCGGCCGGTTTCCGAAGTCGCCGAGAATTACGAAAAGCTCTTCGATCGCGCACCGCGCGAAGCTGCCCGCGCGCGCACGGCCGAAGCGATTGCAGAGGCACTGGCCGAACTCGATCGGCCGCGGGCCAAAGCGCAGCAGATCGCCGCCTGGCAGATGATTAACGCGGAACATTGGCGTCTCGAAGGAGCGCCGCAGCGCGTCGCGCGCGATCGCGAAGGCCGTCGTATTGCGAACTTCGCCGAGAAGTTCGCCAGCCTCGTCGCTATTTCAAAAGAGAATAAGCCGCACCAAAATGCCGACGCGTGGGCGCTGCGCACCCTCAACGTCGACCGCCGTTCGATCGCAGTCGAAGCGCACGTGGTCGAAGTGATGCGACGCGGTGACGAGTGGGTGGCGACGATCAAGGAAAGTCGCGGTGCCGCTCACGTGCTCGTCAGCGCGCCTAGCTTGCCCGACGCTATCGCGGCGGCCACCGAACGTATCGAAGCCGTCGACGCCGCACCGGCGCAACGCCCCGCAGCCCTCGGCGCGAAGAAGCGCAATCAACGGCGTTGGCGCGGGCGGCGCAAACGGGTGCCGGGAGCCGCCGCCGTTTAGCCGCTCTAGTGCGCGGCGATTCCATTTTTCTGAAAGTACCGCTGATGGTAATCTTCGGCGGGAGTGAACGTCTGCGCGAGCACGATCTCGGTCACGATCGGCGCGATGCCGGCCGCTCCCATCCTCGCGCGTCTTCGAAGCTACGGCTCGCTCGCGTTGGGCGCTGCGGTGGTAGAAAATCGCCGAACGATACTGCGAGCCGACATCGGGGCCCTGACGGTTACTCGTCGTCGGGTCGTGGAGCGACCAAAACACGTCCAGCAAGTCGTCATACGAAACGCGAGCCGGATCGAAGAGCACGTTGACGGCCTCGGCGTGGCCCGTCCGGCCGCCGCACACGTCCCGATACGTCGGATTGACGGTATGGCCGCCCGTATATCCGGAAACGGCGTCGAGGACGCCGGGCAATTCGCGAAAGGCGGCTTCGATGCCCCAAAAGCAACCTGCCGCGAAGGTGGCGGTTGCGGTCGTGGACGGCGTCGGATCGTTTAGCACATTGCTCCCAACACGTCGAATCGTGAAAGCGTTCACCGCGGCGCCCGTGGCGATACGGAAAGCGCGAAGCAAGCGGGGAAGCGCAGTCTGAAGGCGTAGCCCTCGGCTCCCGTCCCCCCGCGTAAAGGGCCTAGCCGCGTGATCGCTCGTCTTCTCACTCCGGTCGTCATCGCTCTCGCACTCACCGGCTTCGCGCCTGCTCTGGCAGCGACGGGGCCGGTCCCGAGCCCCATCGCGTCGATCTCGCCATCGGCTCCGCCGTCGGCGGCACCGTCGAGCATGCCGTCGGGCGTTCCATCCGCCGCGCCCTCGGGCGGGCCATCCGCTCTGCCGTCGCGGCTTCCCTCAGCCGCTCCAGGCGGAGCGCCGGCCGCAGCGGCCGCAGCGGCCGCTGCGGCCGCTGCGGCCGCCGCAGGCTTCCCGGGCTTCCCCGGGATCGGCATGCCGCAGCCGTACGCGACGTTCGTGAAGAAGACCGAACGCCAGACCGGCCTGATCGACATCCTCAAAAAAGACGACGATATCTATTTCGATCTCGGACCGGCGCAGTTCGAACATCCGTATATCGTCGCTCCCGTGCTCGCCTCGGGCGTCGGCTCCGAAGCGTTTGCCGGCCGCATCTATCCGACGTTCGTGATGGAGTTCAAACGCGTCGGCAAACGCGTCTTATGGGTCCAGAAAAACGCCGATTTTTCGGCGCCGGCCAATAGTGCGGCGGCGAATGCGCTCGCGATTTCCGTGACGGATTCCGTCATCAATAGTACGCCGATCGCCGCCGAGGATGAGGCGACGAAGCGGGTCGTTGTCTCCGCGGCTTTTTTCTTAACCGATTTCGAAAACGTCGGACGCGATATCGGCGGCCGCTCCGGACCGCTGTCGCTCTTCGGCGGTCCGGCACCGCCGCGCTTCTCCGTAGATGCGACGAAATCGTACGTCGAGCGCACGAAAGCGTTTCCGAAAAACGACGAATTGCTGGCGAACCTCGCGTTTTCCGGGCCGCCCGGCGGCCTCAGCGGCGCCCCCGACGGTCGGGGCGTGCGTCTGCGCATGCACTATTCGCTCGTCGACGGACCGATAGACGACGGCTACGTGCCGCGCCTCGCCGACGACCGCGTCGGATATTTCATCACCGCGCAGAAGCGCTTCGACGACGATCGCCTCGCGACGCCGTTCCTCCGGTACATCGATCGCTGGAATTTCAAGAACGGGCCGATCGTTTATTACTTGACGAACGAAATTCCGGCACCGTACAAACCCGCCATTCGAAGCGCGTTGCTCGCTTGGAACGCGGCGTTCGCACGCGTCGGTATTCCCAATGCGATCGACGTGCGCGATCAGCCGGCCGATCCGGCGTGGGACCCCGACGACGTGCGCTATTCGACCGTTCGCTGGATTACGAGCGACCGCGCCGCGTTCGCGGCGTACGGGCCGCACGTCGAGGATCCGCGCACCGGGGAAATTCTGCGCGTGGAGATCGTGATCGACGGCGAAGCGTTACGTTCGGTCAAACGCGGCTTCACCGATACCGTCGTGCCGGCGCGCGCCGTGTCGCGCGACGTTTCGGGCGTACCGCTCGGCGCGACGACAACTTTGGAGTGCCCGGATACGGCCGCGTGCGACACGTTCGCAGCCGATTCGGCGGACTTCGCGGCGACCGGCAGCGTGGCGCTCCGGGCGCTGGGTGCGACGCCCGCCGCGATGGAACGGTATGCGGAGGATTGGCTCCAGTCGGTCGTCCTCCACGAATCCGGCCACAATTTCGGGTTGCGGCACAACTTCGTATCCGCCACGCTGTACTCGCTGCACCAGATCCACGATCGTGAGTTCGGGCGAGCGCATGGCATCGTCGGATCGGTGATGGGCTACACGCCCACCAATTTGTCGGCGCCGGGGACGCCGCAAGGCGAATACTTTCAGTTGCGGCTGGGACCGTACGACCAGTGGGCCATTCGCTACGGGTACGCGACCTTTCCGAACGTCCGTCGTCCCGCCGATGAAGCCGTCGCTCTGCACGCGATCGCGAACGAAAGTTCTCAGCCGCGTTATGCCTATGCGACCGACGAAGATGCCAACGGTCCGCTCGCCGTCGATCCGCGCGTCGCAACCTACCATCTCTCGAGCGACCCGCTCGCCTTCGATGCGAATCAATTCGCCGTCACCCGCGATCTCGTCGCGCGTCTCGATCGGATCTATCCGCGGGACGGTCGTCCGTATTACGAAGAGCGTCAGACCTTTGCGACGATGCTGCGCTCGTACCAGCGTGCGGCGATGCTGGCGGAAAAATTCGTGGGCGGGACGTACACGTCGCGCGATCATCGTGGCCAACCGGGCGGCGCCAGACCGTTTCGGCCGGTGCCGCGCACCGAGTCGCGGCGCGCTTTCGCACTGCTCTCCGATAACGTCTTCTCGCGCCGAGCGTTGCACTTTCCACCGCAGTTGCTCGCGGATCTCGGGGCCAACCACTACCTCCATCGCGGCGTCGACCGCATCGAACGGCCGGATTTTCCAGTGGAAGAAACGGTAGCGAGCATACAGGACACCTTGATGTATGCGATGTTCTCACCCGATACGATGAGCCGTCTCGCCGACGAACAGTATAAGACGGCGCCGGGGGAACGTGTGATGGGGCTCACCGACCTCTTCGACTGGATGCAGGCCGCCGCGTGGGACGACGTGCTGCCGCAGACGACGCGCATCGATCCACTGCACCGGGCGTTGCAACGGCGCTATACCAATCTGCTCGTCGCCTTCGCTCTCGCACCGAGCTTCATCGTTCAGGCGATCGGCTATCCGAGCGAAACGGCGCCGCTCGCGAGCTTTCATCTACGGCGCCTCGCACGCACGGTCGACGTCGCGCTGCGTTCCCCGCATCTCGACGATGCGACCCGCGCGCATCTCGAAGACGTGCGCAGCCGCGTGCGGCACGCCCTCGACCCGGGCGCCGTCAGAGGGGCTTAGCGATACCGCGACTCAACGCGCGCGTTCTCAGTAGCGAGGCCGGTACGACGGCGCACGAACGGGCGGGTGCCTACCTCGACGCAGCCGACGTGGGCGCCGCATTGGCGCGTGCGAATACCGCACTTGCCGTCGTCGCGTGCGAAGCTCCAGAAGCGGAGCTAGCCGGCGCGGCGTTCCGCGCGGCCGGGGCCTTCGCGCGCGCCGCCGACGGCCGGGTCGTCTTTGCCGGCTCGCGAGCCGCACTGGAAACTGCGCGCACGTCGCTCGGCGAGCCGGCGCGCGCGATCGCCGACGAACTCGCGCGCGCGTTCGACGCGGATCGCGCGCGCCCGACGCGGCTGCGCGCACGGGGGTCGACGCTGGACTTCGCAACGCGTGCCAAGGTGATGGGTATCGTTAACGTCACGCCGGATTCGTTTCACGATCGCGGCCGTTATAGCGGCGTCGACCGCGCGCGGGAACGGGCCGCGGAGATGGTCGCGCTCGGCGCCGACGTCATCGATATCGGCGGCCAATCGTACGCCCATTGGAATCCGCAGATCGCGGCGGAGGAAGAGCGCGATCGGGTGGTACCCGTCGTGCGCGCGCTCGTGCGCGATCGAATCGGAGCCATACTCTCGATCGATACGTTTCGCGCGTCGGTTGCCGAAGCCGCGCTCGACGCGGGCGCGCATGTGATCAACGATTGCAGCGGACTTGCGGACCAGGCGCTCGCGGGCGTCGTCGCGCGCTACGATGCCGGGCTCGTCGTCATGCACCTCAAAGGCGAGCTCAACGTGCGCGCGCCCGCGTACGCGTACGATGACGCGCTCGCCGAGTTCCTGGACTTCATTCGCGAGCGTACCGATCGAGCACGCGCCGCAGCGTCGCCGCCGACGCCATCGCGATCGATCCGGGGTTCGAATTCGGCAAAGAGCCGCGGACCGATCTCGAGATTCTCGCGCGCTTCGGCGATCTGCGCTCGCTCGGCTATCCGATTCTTTTCGCAACGAGCCGCAAGAGCTTCATCGGACGGGTCTTCGACCGGCCGTCCGAAGAATTGCTCGTGCCGTCACTGGCGACGGCGGCGCTCGGTATCGTCGCCGGGGCCGCGCTCGTGCGCGTTCACGATGTCGCCGAAACGGTTCAACTCGCTACGATGCTCGCCGCAGTGCGGGCCGATCGGCGGGCGACGCTGCCTTTAGCGCCGCGCATGCCCGGCACGCCCGGGTAGCGGAACCTTCGCTGCAGGCCGGAATGCTAAAACTGCGATGCGTACCGTGTACCTCGGGCTCGGCTCCAACCTCGGCGACCGGCAAGGCAATATCTTACAGGCGCTGCAAAAGCTGCGCGCGACGTGCGCGATCGATGCCGTCTCGTCGTATTTCGAAACCGAGCCGGCTCTCGGCGTGAGCGGTCCCGCGTTCTTTAACGTGGCGGCGGCCGTGCGCACCGATCTCGAGCCGCTCGCCTTCGAGGCGATGCTGCGGGCGGTCGAAGCAGCCGTCGGCCGCCAGCGTCCGCAGCATCTCGCCGCCCGGCCGATCGATATCGACATTCTAATCTTCGGCGACCTCGTCCGCGATTTCGGCCGGTTCGAAGTGCCGCATCCGCATCTGGCGGACCGCGCCTTCAATCTCATCCCGCTCGCCGAGATCGCACCCGATGCCCGGGAACCGCGGTCCGGTAAGACCGTTGGTGAGCTCGCCGCGCGCGCCGCCGCAGACCCTGTCACGAAGAAGAAGCGGTCGCTGCATTTCTTCGCCAACCGGCAAGAAGAAGCGCCCGACGTCGGGCTCTCGATCAATCGCGTCGGCGTTTCGCGTGTGAAGCGCATGGTTCGGCTCGACGTCGGCGGCCGCGAGACCGTTTTTAACGGCGAGTTCACGATGGTCGCCGATCTCGCTCCCGATCGCGCCGGCGTGCATATGTCGCGTTTTTCCGAGTTGCTCGAAGAGGCGACGCTCGAGGTGCTATCCCGCGCGGATAAGCCGGGCCGTATCGAAGACGTGGTGAGTACCATCGCACGCGAGATCGTCGGCTCGCAAAAAGCGCTGCGGGCCGACGTGCGTTTGCGCGCCGAGTTCGGCCTCGAACGTTGGACGCCCGTCAGCGGAAAGCGCGGCGAAGAAACCTACGCGCTGATCGGCATCGCACACGCCGACCATTCCGGCGTGCGCCGCGCGATCGGCGTCGAAGCCGAAGGCATGACGGCGTGCCCGTGCGCACAGGCGATGGTCCGCGAACATAGCTTACGCGAGTTGACGGAAGCCGGTTTCTCCGAACGCGACGCCGCTCGCGCGCTCGATGCGCTGCCGGTAGCGACCCACAATCAGCGCGGGCTCGGCTCGGTGCTCGTGGGCACGGGCGACGAGCGCGATGGCGACATTCTCGCCGAAGACCTCGTGGAGATCGTCGAAAACGCGATGTCGAGTGAAACGTACGATCTGCTCAAGCGGCCCGACGAATTCTTCATCGTCAACAAGGCGCATCACAATCCGAAATTCGTCGAAGACGTCGTGCGCGGCATCCTGTCGGGCGTGCTCGACGTGTATTCGGACTTTCCCGATCGCGCGTTCGTCAAAGCCACGCAAGTCAACTACGAATCGATTCACAAACACGATGCCTTTGCCGAAGCGTTCGGGACGTTCGGTGAATTGCGCAAGGAGTTACGAACCGCCGCTTACGCCGGACGCAAGACCGACCTCGCGACTTGGCTCGGCGCCCGCGCCTCGTCCGTGGTCGCGTGAGCCGTCTAGTCGTCGGAAGGCCGAACGGGCCGCGTGCCATCGTTGGCAACGCCGAGCACGGACTTCACGGCGTCGACCCGTTGTGCCACATCGTGTTTGAGGCGCGACGGAACGTCGACCTTATATGCGAGCGCTTCGGCCGTTCCGGCCAGCCGTTCGCGCGTTTCCTCGATTTGCGCTCGGATCGTCGCAGCATCCGGAGGCGACGGGGCGGCCGCGTCACGCTCACCCTTTCCCGCCGCAGACGTGGCGGCCGCCGAAGTTGCGGCCGCGGCGGCCTTGCGCGGGTCGATCCCCGCCGGCTGATCGCTCACGTGACGGATCGTCGCCGGAACCGTGAGGGTTGCATCGGTCGCATACACCTTCGTGAACTCCGCACCCAGCAAAAGAATTAACGCCGAGTAGTAGATCCAGATCAGCGCCACCAGCAACGATCCCGCCGCGCCGTATGCCGATGCGATGCCGCCATGAGCGATATACAGGCCGATCAGCGCTTCCCCGACGACGAACAATACGGCGGTAACCCCCGCGCCGATCCACACGTCCCGCCACGCGATGGTAACGTCGGGCAGCACTTTGTAGATCAGGGCGAAGATGACCGTAACGATCGCGATGCTGATAATCTGATCGATCGTCGACACGACGATGGGGTTCGCGGCGAAGGGGATGGCATTTAAAAAATGCGCGCTGACGAACGAGATTGTGGCGTTCGCCACAAACGTCACGAGCATCAGGAAACCGACCACCAGGATCATGCCGAACGACGCGATGCGATCGCGCAAAATCTGCTTGAGGCCGCCCTTGGTCGCTTCGACGTGCCAGATCGCATTGAGCGCATCTTGCAAAGCCGCGAACAGTCCGCTCGCACCGAGGATAAAAAAAATCCAGCCGAGGATTTGAGCGATCAAGCCTTGTTTGGGCTTGTTGAAGCTGCCTTCGATCAAGGCCTTGACCGTATCTGCAGCGCCGGGCCCAGCGCTCTGCCGGACTTGCGCGAGCAGGGCGTTGAGCGTACTTCGATGACCGCCGTGCCCCACGCCGACATCGAGAATGCCGCCCACGATGGCGACGACCAGAATGAGTAGCGGCGCGATCGAGAAGATGGTCGAATAGGCGATGGCCGCCGCGAGTCGCTGTGCCTTGTCTTCGTTAAATGCTTGCCACGTCGCTTTGAGCAGCGCGACGTTCATCGGCCTCGAGCGACTCCGGCGCGAACCGCGTTGACGTCTTCCTTCACGCTCTCGACGGTTTGCGCGGGCGGTGCCACTTCGGCCAGCGCCTTCTTTCCGCTCAGCGCAGCAACGAACGCCACGACGCCGTAAACGATCGTAACGATGAGGGCCGCGACCCAGACCGGAAGCGCGAGCGCGATAACGGCGATCAGCGTGGCTGTCAACGCCCCGAACGCGCCGAGCCCGAAGATCGCCGCGGCGCCAAAACCCGTCGCCGACTTCGCGGCTTTCTTACCGGTCTCCGTCAGTTCGGCTCGCGCCAGTTGAACTTCTTGCCGAACCAGCGTCGCTGTATCGGTCGAAAGTTGCCGCAGCAGATCCGGCAATGGCAGTTCGGCATACGGTGGGGGCGGTGGCTGGGTCGGCTTGCGGTCCATAATGGCTCAACGATACCCGAGGCGTGCGATGACAAACATCGCATCGTTGCGAAGCGAGGTCGCCGATGATCTTCGATTGTATCGTCGCAGCCTCGCATTTGCGATTCGATGGCGTCTATCAGCGTCCGCACCATATCGTGACGCGGCTCGCGCACCGCATGCCGGTTCTCTTCGTCGAAGAACCGCTCGCCGGGGGCGCGCGCGACGACATTCGCGAGAGCGGCGGCATCTCGGTGCTGCGACCCCGACGGCCGGCACCTGGCGCCGGAGCGCTCGACGACGCGACCGTCACGGCCGTACGGTCGTGGGTCGGTTCGCGGCGGCCGTTGGTGTGGCTCTACACGCCGCTGATGCTTGGGCTGGCCGACGCCCTGCCCGATGCACCCCTGGTCTTCGACTGTATGGACGAATTGTCGGCGTTCGCATTCGCGTCGCCGGCCTTACTCGAACGGGAAGCCGAGCTGCTGCGTAGCGCGGACTTGATCTTTACGGGGGGACGTTCGCTCTACGAGCGGCGCCGTGCGCTCGGCGAGCGCGTCAAACTGTATCCGAGCGGCGTTGAGTTCGAGCACTTCGCCTCCGCGCGCACGCTCGCGCCCCATCCGCTGCTTCCATCGCTCGCGGCGCCGATTTGCGGCTACGTCGGCGTGATCGACGAGCGCATCGATCTGGGGTGCCTTTTTGCGCTCGCGGAGCGGAAGATTTCGGTCGTTCTCGTGGGCCCGGTCGTCAAAATGGATCCCGCTGTCTTGCCGCAGCGCGCGAACGTGCACTTCACGGGCCACATGCCGTACGCGGCGCTCCCGTCGCTCTTGGCCGGCTTCGACGTCGCCTTGATGCCGTTCGCCCGCAACGCGGCGACGGCGAACATCTCCCCGACGAAGACTCCCGAATATTTGGCGGCCGGCAAACCCGTCGTCAGCACCCCGATCGCCGACGTCGTGGCGGACTACGGCGAGGTGGTGCTCATCGCCGACGGTCCGCAGGCCTTTGCGGACGCGGCGGAGTCCGCCGCCGCGTGCCCGGCGCCCGCGCGCGTCGCCGCGGGCATCGCACGGGCGCGCGACGTCGGCTGGGACGCAATCGTGGCCCGCATGTGGGCGGACCTGCAACGCGAATGAGCCGCCGATGCACAAAATCTTCCTGGCGGTCGTCGCGATCGCGACGCTCGCGCTGCGGGCGCCCGCCGGAGCCGTCGAACCGCCGTATCTCAAGCTCGCCCGGGCGCTCGGAACTCCCGACTTGGCGAACGCGAGCGGACCCAAGGACCATTCGCAAATGCTGCTCCATTTCGTGCGCGGCGGCGAATCCTACGCTCGCTGGACGAAAATGACGACCGTGAGCATCGTCCGCGTCCCGCCGGGCGATAACGACGGCGCGACGCGCGGCGTGATCGCGCGTTTGCGCGCGCGTTTGTCGGCGGCGCATGCCAACATTCAAAGCTTCGACCAGAGCCCGATCGCGCCCGTCTCGGGCTACTTCGCGTTTCGGGCGAAGAACGAAGCGGATGCCGGTATCGTGTATAGTCCGAGCCCCGGGTACGTCACCGTCGCGCAGCTCGGCGTGCGCGGCGCGCAGGCGATCTCGAAGACCGATATCGCGCGTCTCAAGAGCGTTATCCGGAGGTAGCGCCGGCCGCTTCGAGCGCGGCGATGCGGCTACGTAGCGACGGATGCGAGGCGAAGAGCACTTCCATCCACTTCGGCTGTTCGTCTTCGGCGAGATTGCGCTCGCGCAAGCGGCGGAAGGCGGACGCTCCCGAGGCCGCATCGTGCGTCGCTTCGATCGCGAAGCGATCGGCGGCGCGTTCGCGGCCCCGCGAGAACGCCGCAAGCGAAGGCCCCGCGAGCGTTCCGAGCAACGAAAACGCGAAGCTAAGGCGCAGCAGTCCCGCCGTCGTGGCGAGGGAACGGCCGGGGCGGTCGGCGATCGCGCGACCACCGAAAAAGACGACGCTCGCCGCGGCCATCGCGAGAGCGACGCCGCGCCAAACGTCGCGAGCGACGTAGTGGCCCAGTTCGTGCGCGACGACGAAGAGCGTCTCACGCGCTTCGAAGTGTCCGAGCAGCGTATCGCCAACGACGATGCGTTTGGTTCCGAAAAGTCCGGTCACGTAGGCGTTCGCCTTTTCGGTTTGGCGGCTCATATCGACGCGCAGGATCGTCGCATCGCCCGCACCGTAGCGACTCGCGAGGTTCCGGATCTCGCCCGCGAGCTCGCCCTCGATCGGCTCGAACGAATTGAAGAGCGGTGCGATGTACGTCGGTGCGACGACGTTTGCGAGCACGAGGAGGGGCAACGTGCCGAGCGTCGCGACCAGCGGCCAGCGTCGCGGAGCGCGGCCGATCGCCGTCGCGAGGAATTCGATGAGCGGCAGTGTTATAGCGATCGAAACGCCGAGGCCCTTCGTTCGGTCGCGCAGCCACGCGGCGGGGCGCTGTTTCGATAAGCCGTACCGCCGCTCGAGCGAGAAACCTTCGACGAAATCTCCGGGCAGGTCGAGCAGCGTCGACCCGACGATGCCGCTCGCGAGCAGCGCGAGCCTGCGCGCGCGAGGTTCGCGGGTTTCCGGTGCCGGTTCGAGTCGCGGTCCGGCGACGTACGCGGCGAACGCGAGCGACGCAAACGAACGTGCGATCCCCGCGAGCATCAGCGCGCGCCGCACCTTCCCGTAGGCGGCCGGATCGGGCGCGGCGGGCTGCGCGGGCGTGCGCAGTTCGAGCACCGCCTCGCGGGCGCGGACGAACGTATAGCCGAGGACGGCACCGCCGGCGAGACCGAGCATGAAACGGCGCATCAGATGATCGAGATCGTCTCTTTGGCTTTGGGCGTCGCTGCGAGCGCGGAGGTGAGCGCGCTCGCGAGCACGTCGACGATCGGATCGTCGATCTCTTCGATGCGGCCCGTGTCCGCAAGCGTCATCAAGGCGCCGTTGATCGGGACGCGCGCGAGCACCGGCGCCTTCGCGAGGTCCGCGACTTGATCGGCGTACGAGGGCCCGAAGATGTCGTAGCGCGTGCCGGTATCGGGTGCGACGAAGTACGACATATTTTCGATGACGCCGAGAATCGGTTTCTTCATCTGATGGATCAAGTTCGCGGCCTTGCGCACGATCATCGTCGCGAGCGCCTGCGGCATAGTGACGAGCACGACGCCGTCGATCGACAGGGATTGCAGCACAGTCAGCGGCGCGTCGGACGTGCCGGGCGGCAAGTCGATCAAGAGGACGTCGAGATCGCTCCACAGCGTCTGCTCATAAAATTGCCGGATCACGCCGGAAAGGATCGGCCCGCGCCAAATCATCGCGGTGTCTTCTTCGGGCGTGAGCAAATTGGCGCTGACCACTTCGATTGCCGAACGGGTCGTGGCGGGCACGAATAGCGGCCGGGTCTGGCCGCCCGCGTTCGGCTTCTCGTTCGGGTCTTTTTCGACACCGAGCGGCGTGCGCAAGCCGAAGAGTCGCGGGATCGAGGGCCCCGTAATATCGGCATCGAGGATCCCGACCCGCTTGCCCGCCCGCCGCAAGCCGACGCCGAGCAGCGCGGTCGTCAGCGATTTGCCCACGCCGCCCTTGCCCGACATGATGGGCACCACCGCTTTGAAGGTGCCGCGCCGCGCGAAGGCGCCGGGCGCCCCGACGTGGGGCCGCTTGTCGTCGTTCATGATCGTCGGCACGCGGCCCGAGAGGCGAGCTTGGGTCAGAGCGGCGACGATCGGATCGACGCGCAGACCGTGTGCCTTCGCACCGGCTTCGAGCGTCTCATATTTGTTGACCCCGCAGCCGGAACATTGCAAGCCGAACGCAGAGAGCACGTCCTGCGCGATCGGCAGCTCGGAAACGAGCACGCGGATGTTCGTCGAGGGGGCAATCGTTATGGTAGGCATGACGCGCAGGCTACAACTTTCACGGTACTCAAAAGTATACGATTCGTTAGTATACGATTCGTTTGGACGCTCGAACTGCCGCTCTGTGCGGCGAGTCACGGCTCACGGGCTTCTTGCTGCTCTACGCTACACGCACCCTGGGTGCTTAAGGAGAACGATGGCGGCTGCCGCATCGCTGACAATCCCGATCTCGCTCGCTACGCCGGCGCAGACGTACGACGCCACCCGGATCTTCGAAGCGACCCCCGGCCTCAGCGGGCTCTCGCTCGACATCGCCGGCGGAACGGCGACGATACGTTTGGAATTTCCTGGAAACCTCGACGCGCTCATGCGCCGTCTTGCCGGGAAGCGTCTGGCGACCGCGCAAACCGTGAAGATCGCCGTGCCCGTGCAAAACCTTTCGGGCCGCATCATCGATCCGGTACGGTTGCTGCAGAGTCTGAACGCATCGCCCGCGATTGCGAACGCCGGCTACGACGGGAAAATCGTAACGGCGACGATCGTCGCCGCCACGAATGCCGTCCGGTATATGTACGAAGAGATCATCGTCGCGGGCTTGATGCCGCTCGATATTCCGACGGTCGCGGGCCCTCTCGAGTTCGTCCTCTGACCTCTGGGCTCCGCACGCGGCAGAAACGAAAGATTTTTTCCGGCAAGGTCAGCTTTCGCGTGAGTCTAACCCACGCGCTCAGTATGACAAGCGGACCAACAATGGAGTCGATCGGTGCTCGAACGTAAAGCCGATTTCGAGATCGGCGATGCCGGCGACGGTGCGGGCATCGCGCCCGAGTTGCGGATGGCGTATCAACGATGTCGCGAGATCACGCGCGTCGCCTCCAAGACGTTCTTTCTGGCGTCGCTCTTTCTCGCGCCCGAAAGACGCCGCGCCGTGTGGGCGGTATACGCGGTCTGCCGCACGGCCGACGACCTCGTCGATACGACGGCGCCGGCCGGCCAACGGCTGGCGCGGATCGACGAGCTCGAGCGCAAGCTTTTGGTGGCGATGGCGGGCAAGGCCACGGAGCCGATTTTCATCGCCTACGCCGACGCGTCGGCGCGCTTCGGCATTCCGCTCGAACCCGCCCTCGCGCTTCTGCGAGGCGCGCGGATGGATATCACCATCCGGCGCTATGCCACCTACGACGAGCTCTGTGAATACTGCTACCTCGTCGCCTCGACCGTCGGTCTGCTGGTGTCGCCGATACTCGGCTACGCGTCGCCGATCGCCCTGGAGTACGGCGTGATGCTCGGCCGTGCGATGCAACTTACCAACATCTTGCGGGACGTCGGCGAAGACGCCCTGATGGGCCGCATCTATCTGCCCGCCGAAGATCTCGCACGCTTCGGCTACGCCGAGGAAGCCGTCTTCGCAAAGGTGGTCGACGACAAGTTCGTCGCGCTCATGCGCTTCGAGATCGACCGCGTGCGGGCGCTCTACCGCGAAGCGGAGCCCGGCATCGCGCTGCTTTCGCCCGAGAGTCGTTACACGGTGCGGCTCGCTCTGTCGCTCTATCGCCGCATCTTGCGAGCGATCGAGCTCAATGCGTACGACGTCTTCACCCGCCGGGCGTACGTGCCGCTACGTTCCAAACTCGCGACCGCGCTTTCCGTGGCGCTCGCTCGGTAGGCGTGGCCGTCTCGCCCGTGCCCGCCTCGCGTGCCTGCGAGCGGGTTTTTTTTATGGGTTCGGTGACGCGCGTCGCATCCGGTAGCAGCCGCTACACCATACGATGAGCCGGTCCTGATACGCTCTGCAAAGAGAACCGCCGCTAGGCCACTTCAAACTTTTTCTGTAGGGGGACCGCCACAATGGCAACACTCGACCCGGCCACCGCCGGAGTCTACGAGATCGGCAACGATCAAGTCCCGGAAGTCTACCGTCCGTTCTTCGACAACGGCGACTGGACGCAGCACACGCTGACGGTGTACGGCTCCTGGGTGTTTTTCATCATCGCAGTCATCGCCCACATTTTCGTGTGGCTCTGGCGCCCGTGGTAGTAGGAGCTTTTCATTATGATGGTTCGTAAGAATTACAACTTTCGCGCCGTGCTGGCCGCCTATATCGGCGCGGGGCTCGTCGTCGCGTTTCTCATCCATTTCATCGTGCTGAGCTCGCCGAAATACAACTGGATTTTCCCGCAGACGACGACCTCCGCGGCGATGGCGCCGGCTCCGGCTCCGGGAGCCAAGTAAGCAGCGTCTTCGTGTCGGTTCTCGCGGTGGCGGAACGCGCCCCCGATCGTCGTTTGCAATAGAGAGGCAACAATGCTCAGTTTCGAAGGCGTCTATCGCAAGCGCGGGGGAACGTTCCTCGCCGAACTCCTGGGCGACGATCCGTTCGACTTTTGGGTCGGACGTTTCTACGTCGGTATCTTCGGCGTCATCTCGGTCGGCGCCGCGATCGCCGGTATCCTCGTCATCGCACTTTCTATCGCGTTAATCGGCGACGGCGACCTGTTGCGCGTGACGATCAGTGCGCCGCAGCGGCAATTCGGGCTTCACTTCGCTCCCTTCGCGCAAGGCGGCAATTGGGAGCTCATTACCATTTTCGCCGTGATCGCGTTTACGACGTGGGCGCTTCGGGAAGTCGAGATCTGCCGCAAGCTCGACATGGGCTATCACGTGCCGATCATGTTCAGTTTCGCGATCTCCGCGTACGTCGTCCTGGAGATCATTCGGCCGCTGCTCTTAGGCTGCTGGTGCGAGGGGTTCGATCTCGGCTTCACCGGTCACTTGACGTGGGTTTCGAACACGGGCTTCCGCTATCAAAACTTCTACCTCAATCCGTTTCACGCGTATGCGGTGCTCGGATTCTTTCTCACGGCGATGGTGCTCGCGATGCACGGCAGCGCGATTCTCGGCACCTACAACACCGACGCCGATCCATCGAAAGAGACGGCCAACGTCGACAACTTCTGGCGCGACTACATCGGGTATTCGATCGGGGAACTCGGCATTCACGTGCTCGGCTTCTGGCTCGCGATCTACACGCTCATCATGTCGGACCTGTGCATCTTGACGTCGGGAACGGCGGTGCAAGATTGGGTGCAGTTCTGGCACTTCCAACTTCCCTGGTCCCATTAGAAGGCCGTCGACATGGCAACCGTCATCGCTCGCCCCCATATTCCGTCGCTCGAGCTGCCCGAAGATAGTCCGCTCGATCACGGCGATCTCGCCGGAATGCGGCTGGGGTCGCCGGTCAGCATCCCGTTCCTCTCGCGCTTCGGCATGTCGACCCAGACCGGCGTTGTGTGGCTCGGCACCTGGGGCATGCTGTCCGTCTTTTTCTTTCTCGCCGGCCTCTCCGTTTTAGCCTTCGCCGCAATACAGCAGATGCAAGGCAACGTGTGGATGGTCATCAAGTATTTCGCGAACATCCAAATCGCGCCGCCCGAGGGACTCGGCATGGCGCCCTCGCTGCAGCAGGGCGGCTTCTGGCAGATCAACGTGCTGTTCTGGGCGGTCGCCGTCATGTGCTGGGCCGGCCGCTGCTACGACCGGCTCGTGCGCTTCAAGTGGCGTCCGTTCTTGCTCTTCGCGTGGCTGTCGGCAATCTTGCTGACGGCGACGATTTGGGTTTTCCGGCCGCTGGTCATGGGATCGTGGGCGGAGGCGCCCGCCATGGGACTCAACTCCGATATCGATTGGGCGCAGAATTTCAGCGTGCTCTGGGGCAACTTGTACTACAACCCATGGCATATGCTCGCGATTTTCTTTCTTTTCGGATCGACGATGCTGTGGGGCATGCACGGCGCGACGATTCTCGCGACGGCCTCCGAAGCGTCACACCAAGAGCTCGCCGAAATCAAAGACATGCATTCGGGCTCGCACAAGTCGATGCTGTTCTGGCGCTGGACGATGGGCTTCAATGCGAATCCGAAAACGATTCACGATTGGCTGTGGTGGTTCTCCGTCGGAACCGTGCTGTCGTCGGCGATCGGAATCATCGTCACGGGCCCGATCGTCAAAGATTGGTACGTTTGGGGCGTCGATCATGGCTGGGTTCAGCAATACGGACCGATGACGCGTGACGCTATCAACGGTGCGCCGCAGAAGCCCGCAGTCGGCATCAACGCGCCGTCGCAGCAAGGCAATCCGTCGACTCAGGGCGGCTACTAACGATGCGCAAACTCTTCGGCCCCCTTCTGATCGCGGCGACGCTCGTTGCCGGAAGCTCGATCGCGCCGCTCTTCAATCAAGCCAAAGCCGCCGATACGATGACGGCTACGAAGCCCCATGGCGTCGGCGCGGCGTCCGCGCTGAATCAGCCCGAGCGGGCGCTGCAGTCGCCGAATCAACTGGTCAACCCGGCGCAGGACGGGGTCGAGATCGATGAACGCGCCCTACAGATCTATAAGGGGCAGTACGGTCCGGTCGATCAGAAGGCGCCGCTCAATTTCGCCGATCAGCCCAAGGGCGTTCCGCGCAACTACGTCGCGGGCCAACTCTACAACGTGCAAGTGCTCAAGCAGTATTCGTACGCGCAGCTGATCGGCCAGATGACGTACTACACGCAAGCGCTCGGCGTCCAGTGCTCCTACTGCCACAACGTCAACAACTTCGCCTACGATACGGCCACCAAACGGATCTCGCGAACGATGCAGATCATGTCGAGCGGCGTGCAACACGCGTGGGTCGAACCAGCCAAGCGCGATTACCCCAATTACGCCGTCACAGGCGCCGTCGGGTGCGTGACGTGCCATCGCGGTCAGCCGCACATGGCAGTAAAATGGAACGTCGTTCCCGTGCAATATCTCAACTCGACGAACAAGTCGACGAAGCAAGTCGGCTACGTGGTCAACTCGATGTATTCAGCGGCGAAGTCGCTCGGCGTCAATTGCCTGTTCTGTCACAACAGCGCCGATTTCGTATCCCTGCAGTATTATCCGACCAACAAGATCGCCCACCGGATGTGGGCGATGGTCGACGATATAAATCATAAGTACCTACCTGCCAATATCAAAGCGGTCACATGCTATACGTGTCATCAGGGAAATAAATGGCCGAACGCATTGGTGAAGGCAGGGCTCGATCAAACCCCGGTCCAAGCGATTGCGGCACACCCGGACGTGCAAGAAAATCCGGGCGCGCATCTCGCTTCGGGGGCTATCGACCGCTAGTTGGATCTATTTTGGAGCCTTCCGAGTGTCGCGGTTATCAACGCCGCGACTTCGGACGTTTCGATCGACGCGCTCTTCTCCGAAGGCGCGTCGCGTCGTTACGAGCATGGTGCCGTTCTCTCCGACCCGGACGCCCGTCCGGAAAGAACGTTCTACTGTGCGTCGGGGACGATCAAGGTGACGAAGCTGCTCGCGAGCGGCCGCGAAATTCTGATCACCATCTTACAGACGGGCTCGCTCTGGAGCGACCGCGCCGTCCTCAACGGGTATTGGCGCGAAGTCTTTATCGAAGCGATGGAGCCGAGCGACATTTTCGCAATCGAAAATGCGGCCTTCGAGACGTATCTGCGGACGCGACCGGAGCGGCTCACGAGTTTCATGCAACGGATCTCGGAGCAAGTCAGCGACGCTTTGACGCTCCTCGACGATTTCCGCGGTCGCGACGTCGCGTCGCGGCTCGCCCGCGTCCTCGTGAAATTTTCGCAGCAGTACGGCGTACAAACGGACAGCGGTGTTCGCATCGATCTGCCCGTGACGCATCAGGACTTGGCGAATATGATCGGCACGGCACGCGAGACCGTCTCGCGCAACATGGCGCGCTTCCGTCAAAAAGGCTACGTCCGCGATGCGTCGACGGGTCAACCGCTCGAGTTACTCGACCTCGGATCGCTCGAAGCGCTGATCGTTTAGCGTTCTATAGAAATTTGAAGCCGTAGAACTCGACGCGCCCGGTGCGTTCGATTTTGAACAGGAACGGCGGGACGACGAACATCGCGATCACGCTGCCTACGAGCATGATGAGGAGTAAGACCAGGACGACGTTCAAGGCGGACTCCGATCGGCGTAGCGAGCTTCCAGATTCGTTCGTCCATCATGCCCGGATACCCCAGCGCGACGGGTGATGGGCATCACCGAGGCGGCTCCGGTGCCGCATTAGGATTGAGCTGGAGGATACCCATGCCCGAAGCGTCAGCGCTGGCTCTGCATGCCCGTCGCAAGGCCAGCATCTGGACGATGATTCATCCGCTGTTCGCAATCGGGCAGCTCCTCGCGTTCCTTATCAGCGTCGGGCTCCTCATCGGGTTCTTCCGTGGTGCCGTCGCGTTCCATATCGTCCACGTGTCGGTTTTGATTAAGATCGGTTTGATGGTCGGCGCCGTCATCACGGGCTCGCTGTGGGAGCACGACATGTACGGCTACTGGTGGTTCGCTCCGGAGTTCTTGCTCGAAGACGTCATGACGCTGATCGTTTTTATCTTTCAGCTGAGCTATCTCGCCGTCGTCGCTTTTCATCCCGATTTTCTGGCGGCGATCGTGATGATGCTTTGCATCGCCTATACGGTTTACGTCATCAACGTCGCGCAGTACATCCATCGCACGCAGTTGCAAAAGCAACAGACGGCGGCGGCGCTCGCGCGCCTCACGTCGGCTGCCGCATGAGTCTCGATACGGCAAACGTGCCACCCGCGGCGCATGCGACGGCGACCGTGGCCGCCACGCACGGTCACGGTCACGGTCATGGTGCTGCGGCACCGCCGCAGCCCAGCGGTGAAACGACGCATGCCATCGTCTTTCGCGAAGCCGGCCGGCTTGGAACGCACGAAGCGTCGCTGCGCGAAGCGGCGGCCGACGAAGTCGTCGTCGACACCGCGTATTCGTCGATCTCGGCGGGCACGGAGCGTCTGTTGTTTTCGGGAAAGCTCCCCGGCTTTCCGATGCTGCGCTTTCCGCTCGTTCCGGGCTACGAATCGGCCGGTATCGTGGCGCGCGTCGGCGCGGACGTCAGGGACGTTGCGGTCGGCGACGAAGTCTTCGTCGGCGGAAGCATGTGTTACACCGACGTGGCGGGCGTCTTCGGCGGCAACGCCGCACGGCTGCTCAAAAAAGCCGCGCAGGTCGTTCCCCTGCACGGCATCCCACTCGCGCACGCTCCGTTGCTCGCGCTCGCGGCAACGTCGCTGCACGGCGTACGTCGCCTCGGCGACGTCGCGGACCGGCGCGTCGCCGTGCTCGGCATGGGTGCGATCGGACACTTTGCGGCGCGCTTCCTGCACGCGGCGGGCGCTCACGTGACGTGTGCCGACGTAAGTGCGGCGCGACTCGCCGACACCCCGGCAGGCTGCGACCCGCTCGACGTATCGGCGACGCCGCTGGAGGACGCATTGCGCGGCCTCGATGCGATCGTCGAGGCGACCGGACGGTCCGAAGAGATCGCACGGTGCGCCCGCGCGCTGCGGCCGGGCGGCACCATCGCGCTGCTCTCGTATTACGACGAATTGCGTACGCCGTTCGTCGACCTTTTCGTCAACGAAGTGTCGCTGCTCGTCGCACGCGAGTGGACGCATCCCGACCTCCTCGCCGCACGCGATGCATTCGCGAACGGCAGCATCACCATCGGTCGCATGGCCGACCACGTCGTGCCGGTCGCGGAGTACGAGCGTGCGTATCGCACCGCATTCGAAGATCCTTCAGTCCCGAAAGTGATACTGCAATGGGCGTAAGCAAGAACAATACAACCGCGTTCTACGGCAAAGGCGGCGCGGGAAAGTCGTTCCTCACGAGCATGGTCGCCAAGACCCTGACCGATCGCGATAACCGCGTTTTGCAGATGGGCTGCGATCCCAAACACGACAGCGTCGTGCAGCATTTCGGCGGCGCGTTCATTCCGACGGTGCTGGGAACGTGGGCGCAGTTTCAAAAAGACGGCAAAGAAGAAGAGCTCGCCCCCGAGCACATCATCTTCAAGGGCAAAGGCGTCTACTGCATCGAGCTCGGCGGCCCCGAATCCGCGCGCGGCTGCGGCGGGCGCGGCATCACCTTCGGCTTCGGGCTCCTCGAAAAGTGGGGCCTCTCCGAATGGAACTTTAACTACATGCTGCTCGACTTCTTGGGCGACGTCGTCTGCGGCGGCTTCGGAACCCCGATCGCGCGCTCGATGGCCGACAAACTCATCATCGTCTGCAGCAACGAAGGCCAGTCGATGTACGCCGCCAACAACATCGCCTCCGCGGTCCGCTACTTCGCCGAACAAGGTGGCAAGACGCGCCTTCTCGGCCTCTTCGTCAACAAAGACGACGGCTCGGGCAAAGCGGCCCGCATGGCCGAATTCCTCGGCGTCCCCGTCCTCGCATCGCTCCCCGTCATCCCCCAAGCCGAGATCGCGTCAGCGGGTGAAACGCACCCGCTGATCGCCGAAGCGATCGACAAAGTCATCGACGCCATCGACAACAAACCGGCCCACGTGCCGAAGGCCGTCGATTTCCACGAATTCATGTGCGTGCTGTCCGGCAACGCGGCGACGATGGACGGCACGGCGGTCTCGTCAGACGAGCTTTGGTCTTTGCCGGAGATCGTCGACATGCGCGGGATTCCGAACGGTGGTGCGTTGGATCATCGGTATCTCGAAGCGGAGCACGACGCCGAGAAGCTGCTCGTGCCCACGGTCGTGAGTGCGGGCGGTTTTGCGGTTCCGTCTGCTGATTGGTAAGCGACGCGTGGTGGAGTGGCTCGCGTCCGTGGCGGGGACGCCCGCCAGTTCGCCTCGGGGCGAACGGGCTACTCGCTCAAAATCGGCTCCCGCGCTTCCAGCGCGGCGCCGATTTCTGAGACGCCCCGCCACGGACACGAGCTTCTCCACCCCGCTGCGTCTGCTGAGCCCTGACGGGACGACGCGCTATTGGAACTCCACGCATCGCTGTGCGCTTCGCGCATTCGCTGTCGTGGGCCAAACATTATTGTCGGCTATCGTATGAACGCGTTCGTCGCTCGCTCGGCGAATTTGGGACGTTGCCTTATCCCGGTTGTAATTTGCAGGACGGCTAACGCTCGTGCAGTTACCGCAACCGTAGCTTGCTCGAGTGTTGTGCCGCACGTACGCCCCTGGCGACACATCGTTGTTTCGGCCTCGACGTGCTTACCGCATGTAGGCGAATTCCCGGACCGCCGCGCAACGAAAGAAAGCAGAAGATGTCAAAACAAGCCTCGTCCATGTGCCCCGCGTTCGGTGCGATCCGCAATCTCTTACGCATGGAGGATGCGATGCCGATCGTGATTTCTTCGGGTGACGGGTGCATGTACGGGCATACGTTCGTCGCGCATTTTTATGTGGCGAATCGGCCGGTTTTTTCGCCCGGTGTGTCGTCGCAGATGTGGGCGAAGGGGTCGGTGTTCGATGAGCTCAAGGCGATGGTTATCGAGATGGCGGAGAAGCATCAACCTTCGTTGATTCCGATTTGTTCGTTGTGCGTGAGCGATACGGTGGGGTTGCCGTTCGAGTTGTTGCCCAAGCAGATCGGAAATACGGAAATCGTGTACGTGCCGCTGCCGGCGTATTCGGTGCATACGCATGCGCGGGCGAAGGATATCGTCGTGGATTCGCTCGTGTGGCGGTTGCCGTCGCAGCGGAAGGCGCGGGCGGGCGTGAATCTGATCGGGGAAGTGTTTCCGTCGGATCCGATCAAGATCGACGACGTGCTGCGTCGGATCGGCACGCACGTCAATACGACGGTGCCGGGGCCGCGTTGGGCGGATTATGTGGCGATGGTGGACGGGGCCGTCAATGCGCCGCTGCATCCGTTTTATAGCGAGAGCGTCAAGCGGATGAAGATGAAGCAGGGGCTGCCGTTCGTCGAAGGTGCGCCCGTCGGGATCGATGGGACGTATGCGTGGATTAGGGCCATTGGGGAGCAGCTGAAGCTCGATTCGGCGACCGTCGAGGCGGTGGCGGCGGACGAGCGCCATAAGGTGCGGGCCGCGATGGCGGATTTTCCGCTCAACGGGTTGACGTTCATGGTCGCGGGCTACGAGGGACACGAATTTTTGCTCGTGCGTCTGCTCATCGAGGCGGGGGCGAAGGTGCCGTATCTCTCGACGGCGGTCAATACCAATCCGCTGGCGCGCCGGGAAGAGCAGTGGTTGCGCGAGCACGGGTGCACGGTGCTGTACGGCGCGAATTTCGACGATGAGATCGGAGCGCTGCAGGATCATCCGTACGACTGCGTGATCGGGACGACGCCGCTTTGCGCGCATGCCAAAGAGCTCGGGATCCCATCGATCTACTATACCAATGCCATGGCGACGCGGTCGCAGATGTTCGCCGAAGGCGCGAGCGATATTCTCTCGCTCATGATGTCGACGTATCGTTCGAAAGCGCGCTACCACAAGATCGCGTCGTTCTTCAGTGAGACGGGCACGCCGCAGCAAACGTATTCGTCGTGGGCGCCCAAGATCGATATCACGGAGCATCTCATCGTCAACGAAGCCTTCGCACCGGCGGCGGACGCGCCGGCCACGGCCCTCTGATGGCACTCAAGCAAGAGCTTCCGAGCGATATCGTCAACACGCCGATTCGTAAACGGGTGACGGATCTCGATCATGCGGGCGGGGACACCGGCGCGATGCAGGTGTTCGCGTGTTTGCGCGACGGTAACGTCGTGCTCGATGGGCCGGTCGGGTGTCACGTCATGCCGGCGGTAGCGGTCATCAACTACACCGATTCGATTCCGTACCTGCAGAACGTCACGTGCTCCGAGTTGTCGGAAAACGAAGTGACGATCGCGGGGACGCTCGGCGTGCTCAAAGAGAAGGTCGCGCGGGCGAACGTCGCCGGGCGTCAAGTCTTCATCGTCAGTACGCCGATGTCCGAACTCATCGGGGCGGCGTGGACCACGACGGAAGAAGGCGTGCAGGGGTCGCCCCTCTTTTTCAACGCGCAATCGCTCGACGACGACGAATGGCATGCGCGCGATCGGGCGCTGCTTTTCCTGTGGCAGAATCGCGAGCACTTCGCGCGCCCGTCGAACGCCGCTGCGGTCGTCGCACCGGCCGGTCCGAGCGTCAATATCATCGGGCCGACGTACGGCTGCTTCAACTCCTATAGCGATATCGCCGAAATCAAGCGGCTTCTGGCCGGTATCGGTGCCCGGATCAACCTGATCTATCCGCTGGAAGCAAATTCGTACGATACGACGCGACTGCTCGACGCGAGCGCCACGATCGTAATGTATAAAGAGTTTGGCGTCTCGCTCGCGCGCGAAGTCGGTCTGCCGACTTTCGATGCGCCGTTCGGGCTCGAAGATACGACGGCGTTTTTGCGCGCTCTCGGGAAGACGCTCGGACTCGAAGCCGAGACCGAAGCCTTCATCGCGCTGGAGAAAAAAACCACGCTCGCGGCGTGGCAAGATATTTGGCGCTCGACGCACAGCGACTTCTTCGCTAACGCGCCAATCGCGATCGTGGCGCCGCCATCGTACAAAGATGGCCTCGAACGGTATCTCGGGGACGAGTTGGGTTTACCGATTTCGTATAGTGCGTATCGAACGGGGCCGCAGAGCGCGCCGAGCGAAGCCGTGCGCGAAGCGCTCGCGAATGCGAGTCCGAGCCCGATGCTGATCTTCGGTTCGATCAACGAACGGATGATCGTCGCCCAGGAGAAGCTGCCGTCGCGCTTCTATCAGGCGTCATTCCCCGGCGCCGTCGTGCGCCGCGCGACGGGCACGCCGTTCGTCGGGTATGCGGGCGCCGTTTGGCTGTTGCAAACCGTGTGCGAAGTGCTCTTCGATACGCTCTTCGCCAATCTGCCGACGTCGTATGCGCCGCCGCAGAAAGCGACGAAGCCGACTGCGGAGCTGCTCGGCGACGCGCCCGCCGTGACGCTCGAGAGGGGGAAGGGTCAGAACAGCGTTCTCAGCTGGAGCGACGAAGCCAAAGCCCTCGCGGAAAAAACGACCAAGCGCGTCCCGTTCTTCGTGCGCGTTTCCGTCACGAAAAAATTGCGCAGCGAAGCGGAAGCGCTCGCGCGCGAACGTGGGACCGGCGTCGACGTGTCCGTGGTAGAAGAGATCACGGCGAAGTACGCGCCTCGGCGATGACCGCGCCGGTCCCCTGGGCACTCGCGCTGTTGGCGGCGACGCTGCTCCGCATTCCGGCACGCCGGATACGCGCACTCGCGCGCGGTGCGGACGAGTACCCGGCTGGCTTGCGCGATCTGCGGGACCCGCCGCCATTTCTCATCGTTCGCGGCAGCTTGCCGCGCGCGTGCGGACCCGCGGGGACCGCAATCGTGGGATCGCGGGAGCCCGATGCGCTCGCCCCGCGCTGGCGGGAAGCGGCCGAGCACGGCTTACGGCGGCAACGCACGCGCTAACGCGGAGGGCGCAAGGGCGATCCCGTCCCGGTACGATGACGCGCGGGCCATCATCGCGAACGACCGACCGACCGTGAACCCGTTTCAAGCATTCGACCTTTCGAAAGCGTCCGCGGTCGAAGATATCGACGCGCTTCCGTTCGGCGTGATCGTGGTCGACCGGCAGGGCACGATCTTGGAATATAACGCGTACGAGAGCGCGCTTACGGGCTTCGCGCGCGAACGCGTCCTGGAGCGCAATTTTTTCCGCGACGTCGCGCCCTGCACCGCGCTCCCTCGCGCGATACCAGCATCGAGCCGTTCGAATTCGTGTTTCCCTTCGCGCGCGGAGCACAAAAGGTGACGGTGTTATTCGTGCGGCTCAATTTCGAATCGGACCGGGCCACGATCTGCGTCATCCGTCGTCCCGACGACGGTACCGACGGTACCGACGGTCCGACGGCGCCGCGGCACTGAGCGCCGTGCCGCTCGAAGCCGAGTCCTGTTCCGTACCGCGCACCGGCGGAGCGCTCGCGGGCGGTGCGAGTTCGCCCGTGCGAACCGGTGCTGCGGTCGGCGGCGCGCCGTTTTTGCAGTCCTCGGGCCGGGGAGCGTATGCGTACGACGAAGATGGTCGAGCGTACGTCGACTACGTCATGGCGTACGGACCGCTGCTCTTCGGGCACGCCCACCCGGCGCTGGTGCGCGATCTCGATGCGCTCGCATCGGGCGGCACCGTTTTCGGCGCGACGACGCGCGAAGAGATTCGCTTAGCCGATCGCATCGCGGCGCACGTGCCGTCGATGGAGCGTTTGCGTTTCGTCAGTACCGGCACGGAAGCGATGATGAGTGCGATCCGCGTCGCCCGCGCGCATACTGGACGCGCGATCGTCGCGCGTTTTGCCGGTAACTATCACGGACACTTCGATGGCGCGCTCTTCGGTGCGGGCGCGTCGGCGCAAACGGGCGACGTCGCGCGCAGCGGCATTCCGGCGGACGCGCGCGCGCAGACGATCGTCGCACGCTACAACGATCTCGCGGATCTCGACGCACGACTCGCCGGCCGGCAGGGCGATCTCGCCGCGATCGTGGTCGAGCCGATCGTCGGCAACATGGGCCTGGTCGTGCCGGATGGGGGGTTTCTCGATGGTCTCTTCTCACGCGCGCGCCGCTACGGTGCGCTCGTGATTTTCGACGAAGTGATCACGTGGCTGCGCCTGGGCCTCGGCGGTGCGCAAGCCTGCAGCGGACATCGTCCCGATCTCACGGCGCTCGGGAAAATTATGGGAGGCGGCTTCCCGCTCGCGGCGTTTGGCGGCCGCTCGGACGTGATGGCTGCTTTGGCACCGCAGGGCAGGAGCTTCACCGGCGGGACGTATTCGGGGAATCCGTTCGCCGTCGCCCTCGGCCATCGCACGCTCGATCTGATCGAACGCAGCCCGGATGTGCGCGCGTCCCTCGACGCGCGCGCGGCACGCCTCGCGGCCGGGATGCGCGAAATCTTCGCCCGTCGCGGCGTCCCGTTCGCGGTCTCCCAACTCGCAAGTATGGTCGATTTCGCGTTTCGGCCCGGAGCGCCGGTGCGCGATTACGACGAGCGCTGTGAAGCCGACGGGGCGGCCTTCGCGGCGTACTATCATGCGATGCGCGCGCGCGGCATCTTGCTCGCTCCGTCACCCAACGAATTGATGTTCCTCTCGACCGAACACGGGGACCGCGAAATCGATACGACGCTCGCAGCAATCGACGCATCGATCGCCGAACTGCAAACGCGCGGTGTGCTATGAGCGCGCTCCATCACGACGAGATTGTCGCGCGCTTGAAAGAGCTGCCGGGCTGGCACCACCGCGGCAATGCCCTCGAGAAGCATTTCGATTGCAAAAGTTTCGATGGATCGATCCGCTTCGTTAATGCCGTCGCCGCCATCGCGAGCGCTCAGGATCACCATCCGAATCTAACGATTTCGTGGAACGACGTCGCCGTCGCGCTGACGTCGCACGATGCAGGTGGAATCACCGTCCGCGATTTCCGGCTGGCGGCGGCCATCGAAGCCCTGGCGCGCGGGGAGCCTACTTCGTAAGCGGCGTCGGGAAACTCGCGACCGACGTGTGGCCCGCCGCGTCGCGCGCGCGGACGCCGAAGAGCCAATCGTCTTTCGATAACGGTAGCGTCGCGGTCGTGACGTTGCCGACGTTCTTGGCGTGCGTCCACGTCGCGTCGGGCGTTTGGCGCCAAACGACGTCGTACGAAACGGCATCCGGCACGGCCGTCCACGTCACCGTCGAATCGTAGGCCAACTTGCGCGCATCGAGCTTGACCGTCGGTGCGATGGGCGCGAGTGCGAGATCGGCCATCGCGGCGACGTTGAGTGCGGTGACGCGGGCGAGATAGTCGAAATCGACGTACGCGAGGAGATCGCCGTATTGCAGGCCGCCTTCGACGCGCACGTTCTGATGCTGGTGATCGAAATTTTCGTGCGCTTCGACGTAGCGGATCGCCGGGAAATCCTGAGCCGCGAACGACTCTTGATCGCCGCCGCGTAAGAACCGGTCCGCGCGATAGACCAAATTGACGTGCATGCCGGGCACGTAGGCTTCACCGAGTTCTTTCGCCGCGCGGGCGAGCTCGCGCGAGGGTGCGTCGTTTTCGGTTCCCGTCGCGTTCACGAGATTCGGCTTCGCCCCGGCTGGAAGCGCTTCGCTGAAAAGTCGCACGTCGCTTGGAGCATGCTCCCCGTCGTGGCCGAGCGACGCTCCCATGATGTCGTTGTTGAAGTTCGCTTCGACGCGCACGCCAGCGTCCTTGAGCATCTTCGCGAAGTGCGCGGACCCGAAGAGCCCCTGCTCTTCGCCGTCGAAGCAAGCGAAGACGATCGTACTTTTGAAGTGCGACCCCGCCATCGCACGCGCGGCTTCGAGTACCGCCGACGTGCCCGAACCGTTGTCGTCGGCACCGGGCGCATCGAGCGTCACATCGTTTCCGTCGGAGTTGCGCGAATCGTAGTGGCTCGAAATGACGATCGTGCCGCGCGACGGGTCGTCGCCGCGCAAGGTCGCGTACACGCTCGAGGTTTCGACCGCCCGCGGCGTCCGCTCGGTTTTGGGCTGCACGTACGTATCGAGTTTCACCGTAAGGCGACCGGCACTCGCGTTCGCGAGCTCGCCGAATTGGCTCGCGAGCCAGTCGCGTGCCGCATATACGCCGCGCGTGCTGGAGTGCAGTCCCTCCGAAAACAGATTGCGCGTACCGAAGCCGACGAGCCGCGTATCGATCGCGCGCAGATCTTTTGCGTCGATCTTCTTGAGAATAGCGACGACCGCCGGATCGAGCGTTCCCGCGGTCGGTGCGTCGCCGCCGGCGGCACGGGCGTTCCCCGCGAGGGATGAAACGACGAGCGCGGGCGCGAGGGCGAGCGCGACGATGATTCGTTGACGGAGCATCGCGCGAACTTAGACGTCGTTGCAGCTCGCCCTTGGGCCTTACGCGACGACGGCGCGCCGGGCGGCGGTTTCGTTCGCGAAGGTCACCCAGTCGAGATGCCGCTCGTCCTCGCCCGCAACCGCGCGCAGATACGCGGCGCGCAGAACCGCCGTCACCGGCTTTTCTACCGCGTACACGTGATCGTCGATGCACGAAAGCGGCGTGACTTCGGCGGCCGTGCCGGTGAAGAAGACCTCGTCGGCATCGTGCAGGTCGTCGACGCTGAGCGTTCCGACCTCGAGCGGGAAGCCGTGCTCCCGGGCTAGTTCGATCACGGTCGCGCGCGTGATGCCGTGCAAAACGTCAGCCGACCGGTCGTTCGTGCGGATCTTGCCCTCTTTGACCACGAAGATATTCTCGCCCGTGCCCTCGGCGACGTCGCCGCGGTCGTTAAGCAAGATCGCTTCGTCGAAGCCGCGATCCACCGCGTCTTGCATCGCGAGGACCGAATTGGCATAGTGACCGGCGGCCTTCACCGTCGAGGGCAACGCTTTCGATGAAAATTTCCGCCAGGGCGAAATGGTCACGCGGATGCCGTACTCTTGACCGGCACCGAAATAATCGCCGAGGGCGCGATATGCCAGCAGAACGTGCGTCGGGCAGTGGAATGCCGGCGCGAGCGAGATGGTCTTTTCACCGAAGAATGCGAGCGGGCGGATGTAGGCCGATTCGAGTTCGTTGCGCACGAGCGTCTCGACGGTCGCCGCGCAGAGGGCCGCCACGTCCCAGGCGACTTTCAAACGGTAGACGCGGGCCGAGCGCTCGAAGCGCTCCATATGTTCGCGGAGGCGGAAAATCGCGGGCCCTCGTGACGATGCGTAGGCGCGAATCCCTTCGAAGACGCCCGTGCCGTAATGCAGACCGTGCGCGAACGGATCGACCGTCACGTTTTCGCGAAGCGAAACGGCACCGTCGAACCAATAGTACGGTGCGATTTCCATGTGCTTGAGCGGGACGGACGGCATGGCGCTCCTCGAATATAAAAAAAACCTCGCCGGCTTAGCGAGGTTCATCGTGCCCGGAATCGACGACGAACGAAGCTAAGCCCGAGTCGAGCGAATAATGACGAGGCGAAGGCGAAGTCGGGCGGCGTTCACGGTAGGGGGACCGTACCACGCGCCCGCCGCGCCGTCAACCCTAGGCGCTTGCGAAGGCGCGCTCGTCCACCGCGACGCCGTCCGCTACGGCGAGCCGGGTGATGTTGAGGGCTTCTTTGGCCGTAATCTGCGGCGGCCCGTCGGAAATGGGCGTGCGTGGGTGCGTCCAATTCGCGAGCGCCGCTTTTACCCCGCTTAGCGCCATGCGTGCGTGATGGGCCGGCGATACCTTCGCCATCTCTTTGAACAGATAGCTATCGAAGGTCAACTCTTGAACTTCTTTGGTCGCACACATATCGACGAAGAACTCGCGGTTCTTATCGCCGCGATACGACCACTTCTCGAGCACTTCGAGAAAATCGAACATCGAGCCGTAGCGTTTCTGCCAACTCTTCTCGTAGCGCTCGAGCGCGAATTTGGCATCGCCGAAGTGTGCGTGCAGCGTCTGCGCGGCGAGGCGTCCGGCAGCCATGGAGAAATAGATGCCCTCGCCCGACGTGTGCGCGACCATGCCGCCGGCGTCGCCGACGAGCAACGTACGGCCGTAGACGAGTTTCTTATAGCGCTGCATCGGAAGCGGATGGCCCTCGAGCAGGATCCGCTTCGCGCCGCGCAACTTATCGCCCGCGCGGGCTTTGACGCCTTCGAGAAACGCGTACGAGCGGTTCGCATGCTCGGGGCGGCAACCAGTCCCCACCGCAACGTGATCGCTCTTCGGAAAGACCCAGCCATAGAAATCCGGCGATACGTCGTTGCCGAGATAGAGTTCGGCCGTGTTCTGGTAATACTCCATCGCATCGTCGGGCAGCATGAGCCGCTCTTGAATCGCGCTCGCGTGCTTGATCGCGGGCCGTCCGCACGATTTCGCTACCGCCGAACCCGCGCCGTCGGCGCCGACGAGGGCATCGGCGACGAGCACTTCCTCGCGCCCGCCGCGATAACGCACCGTCACGTGCACTTTGCCCCGCGCGTCTTCGGTGTGCGCGACGAAGGTCGCTTCGCGCAGATCGGCGCCCGCGCTTTGCGCTTTTTCGCGCATCGCGAGATCGAGGTTTTCGCGCGTTACCATGCAGATAAAATCGTCTTCGCGGGCGCGCGTACCGCGCACGTCCATGCCGGTCTCCGAACCGCTCGGTCCGATCATGACCGCCCGCGTCGTCTTGCGTTCGATGATGCGACTGGGAATGCCGAACTCGGTGATCGCCTTCGGTGGCACGGCGCCGCCGCACGGCTTCTTTCGCTTGAAATCGCGCTCGAGGAGAACGACGTTTGCGCCGATCGCGGCGAGATCGCCTGCGGTCACGCTTCCACCGATATTGGCACCGACCACGATGACGTCCATGTTAAAAACCTCCGGCGGAGACGGCGAGTGCGGCAACGAGCATGCCCCAGACGAATGGCGGGATCGCGCTCGCGCAGTACCACGGCGCGAGGCCTTTGGGATCGGAGCGCAGTTTTCGCTGCATCGGCAGTTGCACGATGAAGAGCACGGCCATGATGGCGCCTGCGATAAACATGCGGTGCCCGACCACGTAGGCGATCGCGAGCACTTGAAAGATATCGATGAAGGCGAACGCCGCGCGCAAGGCGCCCGCGAGGCCGAGCATGACGGGCAGCGATTGTAAGCCCAGGCGCTTATCGCCCTCGTAGCTCTTGAAGTCATTGAGCGTCATGAGTCCGTGCGAACCGAGCGAATAGAGCGAGGCGAGCACGAGCGTGCCGGTCGTTACGTGCCCGAAGATCGCGGCGCCGGCGACCCAGGCGAAGCCTTCGTACGCAAACGCGCAGGCGGCATTGGCGAACCAGCCGCTGCGCGCTTTGAGGCGCACGGGCGGCGCACTATACGCAAGTGCCAGTGCGAGCCCCCCGAGCGCCAGATAGAAGACCGCGATGCCGAGCGCATACGCAAGGGCCAGCGCCGCGAGAGCGAGCCCGACCGAAATAGCCAAAATCACCTGCGGTTCGAGCGCGTTTGCGGCGGTCGGCCGCTCGGGCTCGTTGATGCGATCGACGTCGCGATCGAACCAGTCGTTGGTGATCTGGGAGAAGGCGCAGAGTAGCGGGCCGGCGAGCAGCATCCCGAGCAGAACGCGGCCGAGCGAACCCGCTTGCCAGTGCGCGTTCCCCGAGGCGACGCAGCCGACGATCGTCGCCCACATCGGCGCGAACCACGTTCCGGGCTTCGCGAACGTCTTGAGCGAGGCATTGATGCGAGCCGCGCCATTCGCGCGATTCGCGAACGGCAGCATCATCGCGCCGAATTGCCCCGCGGTTTCGACAGCCGAACGCGCGCTATCGCCGAATATGCGGCCTCTAGCCACCGACGTGCTCCCGCGCGCGGAGCATGACGGCTTCGTCGATCAACGCGATCTCGCGTTCGCGCGCGTAATTCTCGATATTGGTGCGCGCTTTCTTTCGAACGAAAAACGGCACGCGCCCGAGCAGCTTCTCGGCCGCCGGGTCCCAGCGGATCTCGCTCGGTGCGACGCCGCCGGCAGCGACGGGCACGCGCGCTTCTTCGCGTTCGGGTTCGGGCGCCGCTTCGGCAAACCGGCCTTGACCGCGCGGGCCGAACGTTTCGATGAGGTGATGTTCGAGTCCGAGCACTTGGGTCTGATTGACGAGATCGCCGATATGATTCGCGCCTTCGTAGCCGATGAAGGGAGCGTACCCGAGCGGAAAGTTCAAGATGTGCGACGGCGGGGAAACGACCGCGCACGGTACGCCGAAACTGCTCGCCGAATGGCGTTCCATCTGCGAACCGAACACGATATCGGGGCGCGTTCGATCGATCTCCGCGGCGACGGCGCGATAGTCGGCCGTCACGAGCACGTTTTCCGTAATGTCGGCGACGCGGGCGCGCAGCCAATCGCCCCAATCGAGCGCGTAGGTGCCGACGAATTCGACCTCCATATCCAGTTCGTCGTGCAGCGCACGCGCGATGCCGGCGACGGCGGTGGGCGCGCCGAACACGCCGACGCGTTTGGACGACAGTGCGTGGGCGTCGACCGTGCGGGCGTACCATAAGAGCTGCGACGTTTTCGCCGCCGCAGCGATGGCGGCGCCTGGAATCTCGCACACCGCGCAGAGCTCGCGCAAGAAACGCGTCGTGCCGGCTTCACCGTATGGCAGTTCTTCGACGAACGGCGTCCCGAAGCGGCTCTTTAGATACGTAAGCGTCGGCTGCGCGAGTTCGTGGGCGGTCGGGATGTTGACCCAGGCGCGGCCGATCGTGCGCAAGTCGTCCGGGGAGGCGCCGAGGGGGACGACCGCATTGATCTCGACGCCGACCGCCGCGAGCGTGCGACGCAGCGATTCGACGTTCGCGCGATCGTGGAAGCCGAGCAGCGACGGGCCGATGATGTTGACCGAGGGACGGTCCGTGCGCGCTACGTCGCGAGCGTAATGCGCGACGATTTCTTGCGTCGTTTTCGCAAACGCGGAGATCTCGGTATCGCGCATCGGATGCGTGGAGGCCATGAAGATTTCCGCATTGACGGTGCTCGCATCCATCATCGCGATCTCTCCGTCGAGCGGCTCTTGCAGCACCGCTGCCGTGGCGCTGCGCGTAATCACGATCATTTCCGGCTTGTGCCGGGCGTCGACTTCGCGCAAAACCGCGGGCAGATTCGCCGCAGCACCGGCGAGCGTCGCTTCCGACATCGCGCAGAACGAGAGCGGCGGCATCACGCCCAAGCGTTCGAACATCGCAAGCATGATCGTGCCGTAGCCGTCACCTTTGGGCGCCCGTACGACGCAGTGCACGTTGGCGAAGGACGCTGCGGCTTTGGAAACGCCGACGTGCGCGGGTGCTTCGTACGCCCAGATCGCGAGCTTCATCGGCCGGCCTTGACGGGCTGGCGGAAGAAACCGAGATCGATCGGTGCTTCGCGCGCGCCGTCGCGCGCCCGGCGTTGCGCCAACGCTTCGTGCCGCTCGAGTGCGGCTGCGAACATTCCGAAAAGTGTCGCCGCGCCGCTAAAGCCATGAATCGGCTGGAACGTGAGTTCGGTCGACCACTTGACCGCGAAACCCATCCCTTCGAGGGGATTAGCGGTATTGAGGTTAGCGACGACGAGATCGGGCCGGACCGCGAAAAAACGCTCGAAGAGGGCGAAGCGATCGGGCCGTTCGAGAATTTCGACTCCGGCGAGCGCCGCGAGTTCGAGTGCATGAAATTTCTTGTAGATGTTCGGCGTGCCGACGACCGGTACGCGAGCACCCGCAGCGCGCAACGTGCGCGCGAGCGGTAATTCGAGCATCGCATCGGAGCAGAACGCGATCGACTTGCCGCGAATTACATCGGTCACCCGGGCCAGAGCGGACCAGGCTTCGCCTTCGCGCGTTTCGTACGAAACGGTCTTACCGAACGCAGCGGCGAGCGTCTCGTAAAAAGCGCGCGTGCCGTCGGGGCCGTACGGAAACAACGTCTTGTGCATCGGGCAGCCGCGCTCGCGCAGCGCGTACGCCGCGGCGCCGTAGAGATATGGATGCACGGGCGCGACGACCGTATTGGGCCCGAAGGCCGGTACGTCGAGTGCGCTTTCTCCGGGTAGGAAGTGCGGTGCCGGCAGACCCATCGCGGCGCACTCGATGCGGATCTCGGCTTCTTCGAGCGGTGAGAGGCAACCGAGAACGACCAGATTTTTTTCGTCGGTCTCGGGCGAGCGCTCGATCATCGCTTGTAAGACGTGATCTTCGCCCTGCGTATACGCGGGATCGAATCCGTCGAGGCGGCACGGGTAAACCCGCACGCCGAACTCGGCTTCGAGCGGCGGCGCACAGCCCGCGATATTCATCTTGAGAATTTCGGGGGTGCACGTCGACGCGAGGAAGATCGCGCGCGGAGCGTGTTCCGCCACGATCGACGCTACGAGCGGGCGCAGACCCTCCAGAGCGTCGGCGCCGCCGAGATCGTCTTCGTCGAGCACCGCCGTCGCGAAGCGCGGCTTCGCAAAAATCATGACGCCGAGTGCCGTCTGCAGGAAGCCCTGGCACGAGCCCGTTCCGACTACGAGGAAGAAGCTGTCTTGCATCTTGTGATGGAGCCAGCCGATCGGTGCGAGCGAACAAAAATCGTCTCGTTCGATAACATCTGCCTGCGATTCGAACACGAAAACTCCAAGCGGCGCGCTACTGCACGCATGATGCGCGCATCGGTCGGATCCCACCGGTGATGACGGTCACTCGACCGCGCACCGGCTACGCCGTGAGGCGACCCGTACCGCGCTCGCTTGCGAGGTGTGCGTTCGCGTGTGGGCGGAGATAGCGACCGAGCACGACCGACGTGCCCTTTCCCGCAACGCTATCGATCGCAAAAATGTCGGAGCAGCGCCGCATGATCGGGAGACCTCGGCCGCGCTCGGCAGCGGGATCGGGAAGGGTCGGTTCGATGCCGGGGCCGGCCTCGAAGCCGATGCCGTCGTCGCGCACCGTGGCGAGGATGCGGTCGGCTTCGAGGCGCACCTCGACCTCGATCGGTCGCTCGGCTTTCGCGTGCTCGATGGCGTTCGCGATCGCTTCGCCAAGCGCCGTTAGCAGAAGCGCGAGCTCTTCGTCTGGTATGCCATGCGGTCGCGCAAACTCCGTCACGCCTTCGCGCACGACGCGCGAGAGGTGCGGATGTGGCGGGATTCGGAAATGCAAGATCGCTTCGGGCTTCGTCATAGGCGTTGGGGCATTTTCCCCGGCCGCGCTTCGTACGAAACTTGTCGCTACGATTTTAGTCGCAGATGTGAGCTGGGCGCGGACAGGTGTTCGGCCGCGACCTGGGCAACGCCCCGGACGTTCTCGCGCCGACCGACATTCCAGGAGGAACCATGGCCGCCACCCCGCCGACCGGAGGCGAGCTCGATACGCTCGCCGCCGAAGCCGAACACGCGCTCGCCCGTATCCATACGAAAAAAGGCGACATCGTCTTCAAGTTTTTTCCGCACGATGCCAAGCAGCACGCGGCCGCTTTCATTAAATTGGCGCGCGCCGGATTTTACGACGGGTTGACGTTCCATCGGGTCGAGCCGAAATTCGTCATTCAGGGAGGCTGCCCGCAGGGGACCGGTACCGGTGGGCCCGGCTACAACCTCGATGCGGAGTTTAACGATCAGCCGCACGACCGGGGCGCCGTCGCGATGGCGCGCTCCAGCAGCCCGAACTCCGCGGGCTCGCAGTTCTACATCTGTATCGACGACGCGCGCTTCTTAGATAAAAACTATACCGTCTTCGGCCACACGACCGACGGTCAAGACGTCGTCGATCAGATCCGCGTTGGCGACGTCATGGAAAGCGTCACGATCGAGACCGCTTCGGGGACCTAAAGTTGGAGGTGTCGCTGGGCACGCAGGGCTGGTCGTACGCGGATTGGACCGGCGGCATGTACGACGCCGCCGCGCGCCCGGAGAGTTATCTCGGCGCGTACGCGCAAGAATTTCTCACCGTCGAGATCGACTCGACGTTTTACGGGACGCCGCCGCCGGAGCGGGTATGCAAATGGGCGGCGAGCGTTCCTCCGGGCTTCACGTTTTCGTGTAAGGTGCCCCGCGAGATCACGCACGACCGGCGCATGGTCGACGTCACGGGTCTGCTGCGCGAATTCTACGACGTCGTGCGCTCGTTCGGTCCGAAACTCGGCTGCGTGCTCGTGCAATTCGACGCCGCGTTTTCTCGTGCGGACGAGCCGAATCTGCGGACCGCGTTCGCTGCGATTCCAAGCGACGTCCGCACCGCGTTCGAGTTTCGCGATCCGGCTTGGTACGTCCCGGAGATTCAAGCCGACTTCGAAGCGCGCGGGTTCGCGCTCGCGGTTGCCGACGCGCCCTTCGTTCCACGGGAAGCGCTCGCGCGGGTGCTCGCGCGAACGACGCTCGATTTTGCCTACGTCCGGCTCATCGGCGATCACGACGCGTTCGCACGCTTCGACGCCGTCGGGCTCGGCCGCAAGGACGAGATCGCCTGGTGGGCCCGCGCGATCTCGTCGGCCGCGCCGCGCCTACGACGCGTGTACGGGTACGTCAACAATCATTTTCAAGGCCATAGTCCGGCGACGGTTCGCGCGTTGTATGCGGCGCTCGGCATCGCGCACGTCCGGCCGGCGCGCGTCGAGCAGACGTCGCTCTTCTCGTAGCTAGTAGAGCGCGCCGTGGACGGCTTTGGCGATCTTGCGGATCGCGCTGTTGCCGAGTGAAAAATCGTTGAGATCTTTCGTAAGCACCGCGATGATATATGGTGAATCGCCGTACGGATCGACGATGCCGATGTCGTTGCGGACGCCGTCGATTTCGCCCGTCTTATTGGCCAGCGGCATACCCTTGGGTAGTCCGCGCGCGAGTTTATCGCGATCTTCCTGCCGCAGAAGAATATCGATCATGCGGCGGCACGACTTCGGCGATGCCACCGTATAGATCGCCTCGTGCGCCCCGCGTTCGATCTGGTAGAGCAGGAGCCCCATATCGTGTGCCGTCGTAAGATTTTCGCTATGGTGCGCGATGGCGCTAGGATCCTGAAAGTGACGCTTGAGCTGCGTATGATGCAGCCCGGCGCGGTGAACCGTGTGCATGATGCGTTCGAAACCGAGAAAGTCGATGAGGATATTCGAGGCGGTGTTATCGCTTTGCTCGATCATGGCATGTGCGAGCCGGTCGATCGTAATCGTATTACGGGGATTGTAGCCATCGAGAATTTCCGAGCCACCGACGAAATCGGCGAGTTTGAGTCCGATCGTCTGTGCGAAGACGCCCGGCGACGTTTCCGCGTATTGAAATAACGACACGAAGATCGCGAGTTTGATAACCGACGCCGACGGAAAGATGACGCTGGCATTGAAGGTCACGGGGTCGAGAACGCCGAGTTTGCGCGCATAGACGCCGACGACGCCCGAAGATGCGGAGGCGAGCCGTTCGATGCGCGACTGCAGCACGCTCGCCCGAGCGCCCGCAGCCGGGAGCGCGACCGCCGCCATGGTGCCGCCAATAAATGCGTAGCGCTTCACGGCAAGCTCGTACGGACGAGGAGATGCCGAATCCTCGCTCGGAAGCCGACTTTGTGAAGCAAACGATCGTTACGGCCATCGTCCTGAGCGCTTTGTGCGCGGCGCTCGCACGCGGTGCGGGCGGCGCTACGAGCGCGGCAGAGCGCCTGAGGGGGGCGACGTTCGTCGTCGATCCGGGGCACGGCACGCGCTTCCCCGACGGCAGCCCACTAAACGTCGGCGCCGTCGGCCCGAGCGGGATTGCGGAGAATAAGGTCACGCTCGCCGTCGCTGAAGATTTGGCGGCGTTGCTGCGCGCCGCGGGGGCAACCGTCGTGCTCACGCGATCGTATGCAAAGCCGTGTCGTACGGCGACCGATAAGCGGCGAGATAACCGCAGCCGCGCGACCCTCGCAAATGCATTGCACGCAACGGCGTTCGTGGCCGTGCATGCCGATTCGTCGCTCTCGCGCGACGCGCGCGGAACGAGCGTTTTCTGGCTGCGGCCGAATTCCGTAACGCTTGCAAACGCCGTGCGCGCCCGGCTCGCGCCCTTGGGCCTGGGCGAATCGGCTTTCCGCGCGCGCGATCTCGCCGTGACGAACGAGGCGCGCGTGCCGGCCGTGCTGGTAGAACTGGGATACGTCTCGAACAGCGTGCAAGAACACCTGCTCGCGACGCCGGTTTTTCAAAAACGTCAAGCGCAGGCGCTCTTCGATGCCATCGCGGATACGTTCGCGCGATGACACCTACGCCGCTGGTTCCAAGCGATCTCTATCGATTCGCCCTGCCGAACGATCCGAACGTCGCACCCGACGGGCGCGTGTTCTACGTTCTCGCGACCCAAGACGAAGAGAAAAACGAAACGCTGACGTCGATCTGGGCCGTGCGCGCGGGCGCACCGGCGACGCGCTTCACGGCGGGCCAACGCGACCGCTCGCCGCGCGTTTCCCCCGACGGTACGATGCTTGCGTTCATCGGCGACCGCGGTGACGGAAAGCGCGCCTACGTCGTTGCGCTCGATGGCGGCGAAGCGCGCGCGATCGTGCCTGCCTACGACGGTATCGCGAGCCTGGAGTGGTCGCCCGATTCGCGCAGCATCGCGTACGTCGCGACGACTCCGCTCGACGCTGCGAGCGCACGCATCGCACACGATGAAAAGACCGGCGCCCGGCACATTCGCGCATTGCCGTTCAAGAGCGACGACGACGGGCTCCTGGACGGACGCCGCAAGCATCTCTTCACGGTCGACGTCGCACCGGGCGGGGAACCGCGCCGCCTGACCCATGGGGATTTCGACGTGCAGACGCCCGCGTGGTCGCCGGACGGCACGTCGCTCGCCTTCGCGGCGCAGATCGACGCCCCCGAATATGCGTTCTACACCGATGTCTATCTCGTTACGCTTACCGATGGTACGGTGGTAAAACGAACGCGCTCGCTCGGGCCGGCGAGCCACCCGTCGTTCTCGCACGACGGCTCGACGCTCGCCTACATCGGCCACGAGCACGGCGACGATGCCGGCGGCCGCTTCAACGCCGAACTTCTCGTCATGCCGGCCACCGACGGCGAGCCGAAATCGCTCTCCGGGCACGTCGACCGCTCCGTCGTCGACTTCGTCATCTGCGATATTCGCGGCACGGGCGGTCAGCAGGCGCCGATCTGGTCGGAAAGCGACGACGAGCTCTTCGTGCCGCTTTCGGATACCGGCTCGTGTGCGATAGCGGCGTTCGCACGAGACGGCGGCGCGCATCGCGTGCTCCTCGGCGGCGAACGCGACATCTATGCCTTTACCCGCAACGCGGCGGGGACATTTGCGTTCGTGTATTCGTCACCGACCGTACCGAGCGAGATCGGTCTTTTTGGAAGATCGCGCGAAGAGACGCAGTTGACCGCGAGTAATCCGTGGCTTGCGGAGCGGACCGTTCGCGCGCCGCGCCGCGTGCGTCCCCAGGCTGCCGACGGGCAACGGCTCGATCTCTGGCTGCTCGATCCCGACGACGCGCACGCGGCGCCGTACGTGTTGCAGGTCCACGGCGGTCCGCATGCGGCGTACGGACATGCGTTCATGATCGAATTTCAGGTGCTCGCGGCGCACGGCATCGGTGTCGCGTATGGCAATCCGCGCGGCAGTCAGACGTACGGTCACGACTACGCGAACGCCATTACGGGCGACTGGGGCGGCATCGATGCAGCGGACGTCTTGAGTCTGCTCGACGGCGCCGTCGCAAATGCGTCGCTCGACTCCAAACGCATCGGCCTCGCGGGCGGATCGTACGGCGGCTTCATGACGACGTGGCTGCTCGGTCATTCCAAGCGTTTCGCTGCCGGCGTTTCGATGCGTGCGGTCAACGATCTGGTAAGCGAAGTCGGCGCGACCGATCTCGGCTGGTTCATCGAACGCGAAGTCGACTCGCCGTGGACGGCCGATGCGGGCCTCAAACTGTTTCTCGGTTCGCCGATCCGCAACGCCCACGAGATCGACGTGCCGCTCTTGGTCGAACACTCGGAGCGCGATTTCCGGTGCGCGATCGATCAAGGCGAACAGCTGTTCACGTTGCTGCGGCGGCTCGGCCGCACGCAGACGGAATTCGTTCGTTTCAGCGGCGACGGTCACGGCATGTCGCGTAACGGCAATCCGCGCAACCGCATCTTACGGTTGCGCGCGATCGCGCATTGGTTCGTGCGGCACCTCGGCCCCAAAGGCATCGCGGCGGTGGCCGATACCGCAGGGGCGCTCTTCGAGCCGTTACCGACGGAGTCGGCAGCCGCGCCCGCGTAGCGCGCGGTACGGTTCGGTAACGGCGTTCTCGTCGCAATTAACTTCCCGTGCCTTGATAGCGATCGATGCCGACGCGCCAAAACGCATACGACATGCCGAACCACACGACACCGACGAGCGGCGTGATGAGGCCGATGCGGGGTGAGAGCGCGAGCGCGCCGTCGGTCTTGTGGAGCAGAAACGTCGCCGGGAAATAGTTCATAAACGCGAAGGGAACCACGATCGTCAGGAAAAGTCGCACGCCGCGCGAGTAGATGCTGATCGGATAGCGCGTGAAATCTTGTTCGAGCGACATCACGACCCAGCGCAGCGTATCGATCCGAATCACCCAAAACGCGGCGGTCGTGATCGCGAGTTGAATGCCGAAATCGATGAGCGCACCCCCGACGGCGACGAGCGGCACGTACGACAGAAACGCGAGATCGACGCGCACGCCCGAGAATGCGGTCGCGGTGCAGAAGAACGCGATCGCGAGGATGAGTTCGTCGGGCCAATTCTGCTGCGGGACGGTCATCGCTTGGAAGAGCGGATCGAGCGGACGCACGAGAAAGCGGTCGAACTTGCCTTCGCGAATCATGTTGGGAACGTCGCCGACGGTAAAGAAGAACGTGCTATGCACGCCGTGCCCGAGCATCCAGAGGCCGTAGAGAAAGGCCATCTCGCGAAAGTTCCAGCCGTTCATCGAGGGAAACTGGTGCAGCGTCACGTACAGCGCCGCGATCGCCGTCGCGTGGTACACGATCGTGAATGCGAACCACAAGAAAAAATTCGCGCGATACTCGATCATCGTGAGCAGGTTGATCCGCCAGTATTGCACGTAGGCCGCGAGACTCACGCATGAACGCTTCCGGAGCCGCGTACGTCGTCCCCGTCGTTCCGCCGTACCGGCTCGATCTCACGGTCGCGGTGCTGCGCCGTTTCTCGACCAACCTCGTCGACGTCGTCGCGCCCGACGGCACGTACGTGCGCGCGCATGCGACGCCGCTCGGCCCGCGCATCGTGACGGTGCGGCAGGTTGCTGCGGCCGCGCTCGCCGTCGGCATCGAGGGCGACGACGATCCGCAGCGGGCGCTCGCGGCCGTCGGGCGTACGCTCGGCGTCGCTCGCGTCGCGACGCACTTCGCGCGCGCGGCGGCGGAGATCCCGTGGCTGGCCGGCATCGCGGCGCGGATGCGCGGCGTTCGTTCCCCGCGCTACGCGTCGCTTTGGGAAGCGTGCGTGAACGCGATCGTCTTCCAACAGGTCAGCTTGCACGCCGCGACGGCCATTCTCGGCCGCGTTATCGCGTCGCTGGAAATGCCGCTCTCGCTTGGGGGCGTCGTCGTTCGCGCGTTTCCGCAGCCGCGCGTCTTCCTCGTAGCGCCGGAGGAAACGCTGCGTCTCGCGGGCCTCAGTTCGGCGAAGATCGCGACCCTGCGGCGCGTCGCGACGGCGCTCGAAGATGGGTCCCTCGACGAAGCGACGCTCGAAACGTTGTCCAGCCCCGCAGCGTCGGCGCTGCTCTGCACCCTCAAGGGCATCGGTCCGTGGACCGCCGCCGTCGTGCTCTTACGGGGCCTCGGCCGGCTCGACGTCTTTCCCGAAAACGATAGCGGCGTCGCCCGCAGCCTGCAAGCCCTTAGCGGCGCGGTCGTGGACGTTCGGGCGGCGCTCGCCCTGCTCGCGCCGGAGCAGGGGATGCTCTATTATCACCTCTTACTCGCGCGTCTCGAAGCGCGGGGTGAGGTGGGTAGCGGGTAGCGAACGCAGGACGCTCGCATACGCGAACGTCCCGAAGAGGAGCAGTCCCGCGATATTGAGCACTCCGTGGACGCGATGCGCGAGCGTGAAGCGCACGATACCGGGCACCGCCGTCAGCAATGGAAACGGCTGGGCCGGGAACGGATCGTTGACGCCGATGAGCGCGAAAACCGTTGAGGCCGCCAGCAGGCCGAAGAAACCAAAACGCAACGCAGGGTTCGCGCGCAAATCTTCACGCAGCGTGCCCAGCGGAATGCAGAGCAGCATCGCGATGCCGACGAACCTGCGCATGCCGTAGGCGTAGCCGCCGTAATCCGTGGTTGCGACGACCGCGCTCGCCACGTACAGGGTCGTTGCGGCCGCAATGAAGAGATACAGGCTGCGATGTGGATCCGCCGGGGACGCGCGCAAGCGCCGGACGAGTGCGTAGAGGCCGAAGATTAGAATGGGCGAGTACAGGAACAGGCCGCGTATGCCGGCGAGCATGTTGAAGCCATAGAGCAGCACCGAGCCGAGCGGGCGGGGCGTGAGCGATCCGATGATGTAGCCTTGCGCGAATTCCGAACCCGGCCAGTCGAAGAGCGGCGCGTTGGTATCGGGGGGCCTGATGTTTCCGGAAAGGGCGAGGTCGCTTGCCGCGATGACGGCGAGCACGGGAAGCGTACCGGCAACGTATGCCAGATACGTGCGCACGCTCGCGCGGCCGAGCGCGAGCGGCGCCACGAGGATGAAGATGACGAAGGACGTGTCGATGCCGAATGCGACGGCGAGCAATGCGCCCGCGCCCGCCGCCGGGGTGCCGCGCGCCTCGAGGCGTGCGCGCGTGAGCAGATAGACCGCTCCGAGTAACAGCGCGGCCGCCGGAACGTGATTGATCAGCACGGTCGCGAAGGGAAATGCCAGCGTCGCCGAACCCGCAATCGTCGCAACCGCTGCGGCCCAACGCGCTTCGATTGCGAGTAGACGCAGCACCCCGAAGAGCGCTGCGATGCCCAGTGCGAACGGGATGGCGACGGTAACGACCGTTACGGCGTACATAACGATCCGCGCTTGTCGCACGACGTCGACGCGGGCGACGCGTAGCGCGAGCGCGACGCCGGCGCCCGCTACCGTTAAGATCGGCGGCTTGTCGGAATAGTAGTGTCCGGCGTAGCGATATTTGTCGCCGGTTTTAAACGGCGACGCGTCGATGGCGAAGGTCCCGCGGTTGACGAGCGATTCGATGGCCGCCATGCGCGACGTGACGTTCCACGAGGAGGCCTGCGCGTGTGCGAACAGGGCCGCCGCGATGAAGAACGCGAGGGCGAGGCGTCGAGCGACCATGCCGCGGCGCTTTCGGCCGTGCGCCACTGCGCCCTTCGTGCCACCTAGCGCGCGCCGCTGCGGTTATGCGTACGATGACGAGCACTACGGCGACTTTCGAAATCCAGCGCGCGGGCGAGCGCGGCAACGCCGATCACGGCTGGCTGCGGACGAGCCACTCGTTCAGCTTCGCGGACTATATCGATCCGCGACGGATGCATTGGGGAGCGCTGCGCGTCTTCAACGACGACGTCGTCGCAGCGGGCCGGGGGTTCGGAACTCATCCGCATCGCGACATGGAGATTCTGACGTACGTCCTCGAGGGCGAACTCGAGCATAAGGACTCGCTGGGCAACGTCGGCGTCGTCGGAGCGGGCGCGGTGCAATACGTCAGCGCGGGCACTGGTCTGGCCCACTCGGAATACAATCATTCCGCCGAGCGCCCCGTCCACTTCGTGCAGATGTGGGTCGTTCCGCATGCCGCGGGGCTTGCGCCGCGCTACGGCCAGGTCGATTACACCCGCGAGGACCGGTTGAACCGGTGGCTTCCGATCGCGACGGGCGATGCCGGCATCGCGGCGCGGATCGCGATCTGGCAAGAGGCCACCGCATACGTCGCTCGCCTCGAAGCCGCGAAGCTTACGAAGTCGTTGCGGGCGGACCGCAAAGCCTTTCTCTTCGTCGGATCGGGCGACGTCACGGTCAACGGCGAGGCGCTCCACGCGGGCGACGCCGTGCGCATCGCGGGTGCCCTCGAACTCACGGTGACGGGCACGGGCGAACTCGTGCTCTGGGACGTGCCCCCGTACGACGACTAGTGACTTCGCGCGGCGGCGGTGCGGCCCGGTGCGAGCCGGCGAATCATCGCACGCGCGAGCTTGCGCAGATCCGTCGAATCCGCGAAGTTTGCGTCCGCGAACTGAACCGAGACCCCGTAATCGTGCGATTGGAAATGCACGACGGCTTGGCTCGGACCGATATCGGTGGGGAGCCCGAGCCCTTTGACTTGGTCCGCGTCGCGAATGGGCGCGAGGCCGTTTGTCGCATCGTTATTCGGTAAGCCCGAACCGCCGTGTCCGATCGTTACGACGACGGAGCCGTCGCGGCTGTCGTACGTGCAGAGCGAACCGTACGCGTTGGCGGCCGGTAAGCGATACTCCCTACGCACGCCCGCAGCGACGTTCCATGCGAAGACGTTGCGGATATCCGCGCGCGACAGCAGCGCGCACGGGTCGTCGAGGGCGCTTGCGAGCAGCAAGATCATCGGCAGCATGCGGAAGGCTTACGATTCGAAGAGCCGGGCGAGCGATGGTAAGCCTTCGCCGAAGGTGGGATGGATCGCGACGAAACGATCGAGATCCCGCCACGTCGCCCCGAGCTCGATCGCAAAACCTAGCGTGTGGATCAGCTCCCCCATCTCGTAGCCGACCAGCGTCGCGCCGACGATCTTGTCGCTTGCGTTATCGACGACGAGCCGCATGAAGCCGCGTTCGAGCTCCCACTCGGCCCCGCGCGCCACATCGGCGAGCGGCAGCGTCTGCGCGCGCGCGTCGATGTGTTTATCGCGCGCCTGCGCGAGCGTCAGGCCGGTGCGCGCGAGCTGCGGTTCCGTGAAGGTCGTATACGAAAGCACGCGATCGTCGCGGGTGCGGGGCGTTCCGGCAAACGTGGCGCTCAAGCGACGATGATCTTCCCACGACACGTGCGTGAATGCCGGCTGCTTCGCGACGTCGCCGAGTGCGTAGACGCCTTGGCACGTCGTCTCCAGATGCTCGTCCACGCTGATGAACCCGCCTTTGTCGCAATCGACGTGCGACGCTTGCGTTTGCAGGTCGCGCGTATTGGGCGTGCGGCCCGTTGCGACGAGCATGCCGTCGGCTTCAAGCGTGCGGCCGTTCTCGAGCGTGACGCGAAAGATCCCGTCCGCATACGCGGCGGCGGTTGCGTGCCCGCCGAGTTCGAAAACGACGCCGTCCGCTTCGAGCCCTTCGCGCACCGCGGCGTTCGCGTCGTCCTCTTCGCGTTCCATGACGTGCGGCGTACCGTGCACGATCGTTACGGCGGAACCCAGCCGCCGTGCGCCTTGGCCCAGTTCGAGCCCGATGTAACCGCCGCCGATCACGAGCAACCGTTGCGGAAGCGTCTTCTGATCGAACCAGGTATGGTTCGTGAGGTAGGGCGTTTCGGCAAGTCCGGCGATCGGCGGGACGGCGGCGGTCGTGCCCGTATCGATGACGACGCGCGGCGAACGCACCGCGCGGCCGCCGCCCGTGACGGTCCGTTCGGCGACGAATGCCGCGCTCGCGCGCACGACCTCGATGCCGGCTTTGGCAACTTTGGCTTCGGTGCCGTCGTGCCATTCGTCGCGAATGCGCCGTACGCGTTCCATCACGGCGGGGACGTCGACGCGCACGTCGGCGTGGATCCCGAGCGGCGCGGCGAGACGAGCGCGGCCGGCGTTGTGCGCGCTTGCGAGGAACGCTTTGGACGGCGTGCAGCCGTAATTGACGCAGCTCCCGCCGAGTTTATCGCGCTCGAAGAGCACGACGCGCTTGCCGGCCTTCGCGAATTCAACGGCGAGCGGCACGCCGCCCTGACCCGCGCCGATAACGATGAGGTCCACATCTTCCATGGTGCTATCGTTCACGACCGCGATGCGATCGACCGCCTCGCACGACGATGCGGCGTTCGGCGAAGCGCGAGACGATCGCGGCGGCCCCGCCGCAGAGCACGAGGCAGCTGAGCTCGGCCGTCATCGCGCCGGTTCGCGCGGCGCGACTCATGCAATCCGCTCCGCGTAGCCGATCGCGCGCATCCCATCGGCCGATGATGCAGAGCGGCGATCGAGCGTCGCGATGACGGCAGCGGCGATCGCAAGAACGACGTAGGTTCCGACTTTCACGAGGGGCCACGTGAAGTAGACATCGGAGAGCAGCAGGCCGACGATGGGAAACGCAATCGCGACCGGATAGATCGCCGAGCGACGCGCGTACGCCAGCGGCAGCAGCCAGATGAGGTACCAGGGATAGTAGCTCGAGCGAAGGCTCGGAAGTGCGAGCAGGCCAGGCCAATATTGCTGCCGTCTGAAAAACATGAACCCGATCGCTCCAGCGCCGAGGACGACGACTGCGAGACGTGCGACGACTGCGACGTGTGCGAGCGATTCATGACGATCCGCATCCGCTGCGTAGAACAATGCGTGCACGTACGGCTGACCGCCGAGCGCGAATGAGATCGCAAGGTCCAGGACCACGACCGCCACGGCGACGGTAATTCGTTTCTTCAACGAGTCGATTGCGCCAAACGTCGCGAGGCCGACGACGAGCAGCGGTAACTTCACAAGTCCGGCTATGGCGGCCGCGACGATCACGAACCAGCGGGAGCGTGCCGCGAAAACGACGCCGAGGGTGAGGGCCGCGATCGGCACGAGGTCGTTGTGTGCGTTGACGACGTACTGGTTGTAGACGTACGGATTGAGTGCGAGAATGAGCACAGCCGCGATCGGGATGCGCCCGGCGATCAGGCCGCCGAACAGTCCGATCAGCACGATTGCGTTCACGCTGCGTAACCGCATCGTCGCGTCCGCGAGCGACGGTACGTTCGCGACGGCACGATTATAGATTTGCCAGAGCGGGCCATAGGGTGACGGTGGCAGGACCCCCCACGTCAGATCCGTTACGCGTCGTAATGCCCGATCGTCGATCGCGATCCTGGTGGCATACGAACCAGCCATACCGAGATGCGCGTAGACGACATAGTTATACATGTCGGTCGATTCGAGAACGTGCGCACGCAGGGCCATGACGACGAACGCGACGACAGCCGCAATCACGACCGCCGTATCCGCGCGCGTCAGCGCGCGCGTGCGCGCTTTAAGGTAGAGCATTGCCAGGACGATCGATTGCAGAAAGACGACGGCGATAACCAGCGGCGCGACGTGGCCGTATGCGACGTGCCACGCCTCGTCGCGGAGATACAGGAAATCGAAGGGGACGTCGTGCGAAACGGCCGACGCGCCCTGCAACGCGCGGGCGCGATCGATGAGTGCGGAAAACGTAAGGGAGAGCGCGAGCATTGCGACTGGATAGATCCAGAATGGAGCCGCGATAACGGCGCGTACGAACGTGCGAACCCGTTCGCCTCGTATTCATCCGATCGATTCGTGCGGCAAGTCCGAACGTTGCGCCTGCGCGTTCGAGCACGCCGGACAGCAGCACGAGAATCATGTACACGGCGACGTGCTTCGATTCACAATGCGCCGAAGCTTGCCGGCGTCGTGCCCGCCGACGGAACGTACCCGTGCGCGCGTCGCACCTACCCGCCTTGGACGACGATGCGGTTTTCGGCATAGCGCCACGCGACCGCCGAGATACAGGCGAAGAGGACGATCCAGGCGCACTGTACGCCGAGCGCCGCGGGCCACGAACTCGCGGGAAGCTCGCCGATGTAGATGCGTAGCGGCGTCGAGTAGATCGCTGCGAACGGGAGGCTCTGCACGATCGTGCGGAGGACGCCGGGAAAGAATTCCAGCGGCAAGATTTGACCGCTCAAGAGATCGGATGCCCAGCGCACCATCATCTGCAGTGCGAACGCTTCGAGGGTCCAGAACGCGATGACGTTCATAAGGAAGTTGAGCAAAAAATTGACGAAGTAGCCGAGCACGAACGATAGCGCGAACGCCGTGAAAACGCCCGGGGACGGCACGTCGACGTGCACGAGAAAGAGTGCGAACGCGAGCGACGGGACGATCGTGAGCGCGTGGAAGAGCGTCTGGCCGAAACCATCGCTGAACCAATAGAGCGGCTGAGAGATCGGCTTCATGAGATCGGTTGCGATCGTGCCCTCGCGAACTTTGTCTCGAATGAGGCGCGTGCCGTCGACTTCGAGGATGAGCGACATGAGGAGCGCGACCGTCGCGTACGTGATCATCGCGTGCAGCGGAATGTGCGTGGGCGCCGCGTTCTGCGCGTAGAGCGCGGTCCACAGCGACCGCAACAGATAGACGCGTAAGACGAGCGAACCGACGCTCGTAAAAACTTCGACACGGTACGTCGATTCGCGCGCGAACGCTTTGCGCGCGAACTCGAGGTATGCCTCGTAGGCGTTCGCGAGCGTCGTCCCGCGCGAGACGTCGCCGAAGGGCGCGACGCTCATGGTCTCGGGAGCGCGGCCGGTCGGAGGGGCATCGCATGTGGGTCGGTGTAGCCCTCGACGTAGATACGCCGGATGATCGATTCGAGTTCCGGCTCTTCGATCGAGACGTCGGTCACGCGGTAGAGTTCGGTGACGCGTCGGATGAGCTGGTCTGCGCTGATCACCTTGCGATCGAAGCGCAAGCGCACGACGTTGCCCGCACGCGATTCGAGTTCGGCATCCGCGACCGCCACGGTCGCGGGAACGTCCTCGAGCGAGACGACGAGCGTGCGGTGCGTGCCGTACTGCTCCTTGATCCGGCCGATGCCGCCGTCGTAGATGACGCGGCCTTCGTCGATGAGCACGATGCGTTTGCACAGCCGCTCGACGTCTGCGAGGTCGTGCGTGGTGAGGATGAACGTCGTACCGCGTTCGGCGTTGACGCGCGCGACGAATTCGCGGATCGCTTCCTTCGCGAGGACGTCGAGGCCGATCGTCGGTTCGTCGAGATAGACGATCCGTGGGTCGTGCAGCATCGCGGCTGCAAAATCGCCCCGCATCCGTTGCCCCAGCGAGAGTTGCCGAACGGGCGTCGCGAGGAACTCGCTCATGTCGAGCAGTTCCGTAAATTCGGCCACGTTCGCGCGATAGCGGTCGCGCGGGATCGCGTAGATCGCGCGCAGCAGCTCGAACGATTCGACGAGCGGAAGATCCCAATAGAGCTGGCTGCGCTGCCCGAAGACGACGCCGATATTGCGCGCGTTCTTCTTGCGCTGGAGGTGCGGCACGAGACCGGAAACCCGGATCTCGCCCGACGTCGGCACGAGAATGCCGGTGAGCATTTTGATCGTCGTCGATTTGCCGGCGCCGTTGGGGCCGATGTAGCCGACGAGTTCGCCCGCCTCGAGCGACATCGTCACGCCCTCGACCGCGATGCGCTCGACGATCTCGCGGCTGAACAGCGTCTTGAGCGCGCCGATGGCCCCGGGCGTCCGTTTGATCGAACGGAACACTTTGCGGAGTTCGCGCGTCTGGATGATGGGCATCGCTGCGTCCTTCCATTCTCGATGCGGCGGGTCCGTTGCCGAGCGAGGTCGAGATTAGGCTATGACGCGGACGACGGTTTGGATCACGGGCGATCAATGTACCCCGCGCAATTCCGCTTTGGCGGGTCTGGATCGCGAACGTGCCCGCATCCTGATGATCGAGTCGCTGGCACGCTCGCGCGAGAAACCGTATCACAAGCGCAAGCTGGTCCTCATCTACGCGGCGCTGCGCGGCTTCGCGGCGGACCTGCGGCGCGACGGGTGGGACGTCGATTACTATGCGGAGCGCGAAGACGTCGAGACGCCGCTTCGCGAACACGTCGCGCGCTATCGGCCGACGCACGCCCGTCTGATGGCGCAATCGGAGTACGGCGTCACCGAACGCATGAGCGCCGAACTCGGAAAACTCGGCGTGCCCGTCGCCGTCTCGCCGCATGCCAACTTCATCTCGAGCGCCGAAGACTTCGCCGCACTGTTTTCGCGCGGGCAGGCGCGGGTCACGATGGAAAATTTCTATCGCAAGATGCGCGCGAAGACGGGTCTGCTCATGGACGGCGACGAGCCGGCCGGCGGCGCATGGAATTTCGACCACGATAATCGCGAACCGCCGGCGAAGGGCATGCGGTTTCCCGACGAACCCGTCGTCCCGCTACACGAGTTCACGCTCGCCGCCATCGCGCTGGTCGAGAAACATTTTCCGGGGCACCCGGGCCACGCGCGGGATTTCGATATTCCGGTTACCCGCGCGGATGCGCTCGTGTATGCGGACGATTTCTTCGAGCGGCGTCTCGATCGCTTCGGGCCGTACGAAGACGCGATGGTCTTCGGCGAAGCGCGCCTCTATCACTCGCGACTGTCGGCGCTGCTCAACATCGGTCTGCTGCATCCGCTCGAACTGTGCGAACGGGCGGAACTCGCATATCGCACGGGCGCCGCGCGGCTCGCGTCGGTCGAGGGCTTCGTGCGTCAGCTGATCGGTTGGCGCGAATTCGTGTGGCAGACCTATTGGAAGCTCATGCCCGAATATCGCGCGCGCAATGCGCTCGGCGCCACCTTGCCCGTGCCGTCGTTCTATCTCGACGGCGAGACGACGATGGTCTGTCAGCGCGAAGCGCACCGCTTCGTGCAGCAGCTCGGCTGGACGCATCACATCCTGCGCTTGATGGTGCTCGGCAACTTCGCGCTGATCGCGGGGGTCGAGCCGCAAGCGATGACGGATTGGTTCTGGTCCATGTTCGTCGACGGCTACGATTGGGTGATGGTCCCCAACGTCGTCGGCATGACGCTCCACGCCGACGGCGGTTTCGTCGGCACCAAACCGTACGCGGCCTCGGCGAACTACATCAACAAGATGTCGGACTATTGCAAGCGTTGTCCCTACGATCCCAAGCGAACCGTCGGCGACGATGCTTGCCCATACAACGCGCTCTATTGGGATTTCATGGCGCGCAACCAAACGCGCTTCGCTGCAAATCCGCGCATGTCGCTGCCGCTGCGTTCGTGGGCCGCGAAGGATACCGGCGCGAAACGGGCGATCCGCGAACGCGCCGCGTGGCTGCGCAAGCGACTGCGGGAGGGCGGAGCTTTGTAGCCGGAATCGCGCGCTCCGTCCAGAACTTTCCGGCATGCGTCGTGCCATACTCGCAATCGTGATGTTGGCGGCCGGTGGAAGCGCCGTCGCCGACGTGCCGGCCGCCGACGCCATCCGCGAGCATATCCGACTCGCTGCCGGCCCGCGTCCCGCGTCGGTGCACGTCGTCGTGCTCTACGATGCGCGGGGCCTTCACGGGCGCCGCACGACGTACCGGAGCGGCGACGACTTCCGCGAGGTCGTCGCAGAAGGGCCGTTCACGATGCAGCGCGGCCAACTCGCGAAACAGGCGTGGCACCAGAACGCCAACGGCGAGACCGTGCTCGATCAGCCCGATCCAGGAGTCGCCGTACGCGAGAGTTATAAGACGGAGGTGCGCGAGATCGCGACGCCCGTCGCCGGCTATCTCATCGCTTCGCTCAACGCCGCGGGAAGCGGAACCAAAGACTACGTCGAGGCGGCGTCGTGGCACGTCGTCCGCCGCGAGGTCGTTCGTCCGAGCGAAACGACGACGTATGCGTACGACGATTTCCGCACGGTCGACGGCGTCACGCAAGCGTGGCATTGGACCGCGCGCGACGGTCATTCGGAGAACGATGCGGAGTATCGGATCCAAAGCCAAGCGCGCGACGTCCGCGCGAGCGACGTTGCGATCGCGACGTCGCGGGCCGCGTTCGTCGAGTTCCCCGCCGGCCAGCAGCGCGTCGTCCTGCCGGTGCGTGAAGAGCGTGACAAATTCTACGTACGCGTCAACATCGGCGACCGTGGCCTAGACTTCGTACTCGATACCGGCGCCGGCGGCATAGCGATCGACGAGGATGTCGCGCGCCAGCTCGGCCTCACGGAGTATGGCCGGTATTCCGGCGCCGCCAACGCCGGACGTTTCGTCGGCGGCCGCGTGCTCGTTCCGAAGGTCGCCGTCGGGGATCTAACGATGCACGACGTCGAGATGGGCATCATCCCACATGTCGCGGGCGATGGCGGTGTCAGCGGAGAGGTGCGCGCAGTAGGCTTACTCGGATTCGATTTTCTCGGTGCGCTCGCGCTCAAACTCGACTACCAGCACGGCTCGGTCATTGCCTTCGAGCCCAGCAGCTTCGTCGCCCCGGCGTCACCGCACACGCTGGCACTCGACATCCGTTTGAGCACGCAGCTGCCCATGACCGACGTGCCGATCAACGGCGCTTTGGGCGAGCGCTTCATCATCGATACCGGCGCATCGGCGCCGCTGATGGTCTTCGACTATTTCCAGCGCCGCCACGGCGAAGCACTGGTGGACCGCGGCGGCGGCGGGAGCGATCGCAACCGGCGTTACAACGGGGTCGGCGGCGCGTTTCAAACGCGACCGTACCAACTCGATTCGGTGCGGCTCGGAACCGCGAACTTCAAGGATTTTATTGCGTTCGGCGTGCGTTCGAAAAGCGTATATGCGAGCGACCAAGACGGAGTGGTCGGAACCGAATTCCTACGGCTTTTTAACGTCTACTTAAACTACGGCGAGTCCCGCATCTACCTCGAACCAAACGACCTCGGCCGTGCCGCAAGCGGCCGGTAAGCGTCTTAGGGAGCGGGAGCGAAGTACATGCCTGCAATCGCTCCGGACGCATCGAGGGCCATCGTCATCAGGAGCGGCATGTCGGACGTTTCAACGCGATAGCGATACACGGTTGCCTGACTTTTTTGCTCGCGTCCCTTAAAGACGAAGGCGGTCGGTGCTCCGGCGGCGGCGAGTTGGCGGGAGACCGCCGCAAGCGTGGTGCCGTTAATGGCGTCGCGCATGCGGAGGTCGTACTGCGACCGGTCGATCGAACCGCTCGCCCACGCGGCAAACTCCTTGCGCGCGCACCGTTACCGCGGCTTCTTCGCCGGGTGCCGGAGCGCCGTCGGCCGCGACCGCCGCCGGCGAGGGCGGATCGATGGCGCGCATCGCCGCGCGCACGACGGGCGCGGGATCGAAATCGAGCGCATTGCCAAAAACGACGACGGCGACGTGCTGATCGGGAAACCAGCAATTGCGCGTCGTCGCGCCGAGCACGTCGCCGTTATGCCAAATTTCGCGGCGGCCGTCGAGCGTGTCGGCGACCCAGCCGAACGCGTATGGGAGCAGCGCGCCCGGCAGCGCCGGCGGCGTCGTCATCGCAGTGACGATTGCTTTGGGCAGCAGCTTGCCGCCGAAAAAAGCCGCATCCCAGCGCACGATGTCGGTCGGCGACGCGTAGAGGGCGCCCGCGGCAGAGGTTGCCTGCGGCGTCCACGGTGTCACGACGACATTCGACGCGCCGGTCGGCGGCCCGAACGTCAACGTGCGCAGGCCGAGCGGTCGCGCGATGCGTTCGCGAATGACGTCCGCATACGGTTCGCGTGCGACGGCCTCGATTACGGCGCCGAGCGCCACGTAATTGCTGTTGCTGTATTCGAACCGCGTCCCGGGTTCGAATCCCAGCGGTTCGTTCGCGATCGTCGCGAGCAGCTCGCGCGGCGTGACGGTGGTCGACGTCGCGAGCGTCGCGAGAAACGCCTTTGTGCGGTATAGTTCGCGAGTCCGCTGGTCTGCGTAAGCAATTGGCGCACCGTAACGTCGCGTGCGTGCGGCGCGTCCGGAACGTACGTGGCGAGCGGCGCGTCGATCGAAAGCTTGCCCTCGAGTGCGAGCGTTTCGACTGCGGCGGCCGTAAATTGCTTCGTAATCGACCCGATCGGAAAAATCGTGCGCGAATCGACGGCGCCCGCGCCGCCTTTTTCACGTACGCCGAAGCCCTTCGCGTAGACGATCGCGCCATCGCGCGCGACCGTGATCGAGAGTGCGGCGACGTGCTGCGCGCCCAGGGCCGCTATGCCGATCCGCTCCATCGCGGCGCTTTGCGCGGCGACGAGGGCGGCACGTACCGGTGTGGCCGTCATCTAGCGCGCGGTTCGAGCGGTTTAAAAAAAATGGCCGAGATGAGGCCGCTCGCGTCGGTCGTAATCGCGACGCGGGTTTGTGCGCGCTCGTATTGCGCGACATAACCGCTCGGCAGTGCGGCGACTCTGACGAATTGGCCGCCGGCGCGCCTAAGCTGTTCGCGCAGCGCTTGCAACTCGTCGATTCTCACGAGGCCTCGTACGGCTGGGGCGAATTGCGCGGCATCGATGGTCGCAACCGTCAGAAAGTTAGTGAGTGCGGCTTCGTCGGCCGGCGACTCTTCATCGTAAATCCGCAAGCCATCGATCTTGCCCGACGCGTCGAGATGAATCGTCGCGACGGCCGAACCGCGTTCGAAAGCCACGGCGTAATCGTCGCCCGTCGCCGCTACGGCTCGCACGCTCCCGAGGCGCGCGGTTACATCGTTGGCGACGGCGCGGACCGTCGCATATGGAACTTGCGCGAGAAACGTATCGGAAAAGTCTGCCGGGACCGTCGTCGGTACCGTCTCGAAGACGCCGCGTATAAGGTCGATCGGCGACGTCGTCGCGCCGGCCGGCGCCGCTGCAAATCCAAGTCCGAGGATGGCGAGCCAAAGCGCGCAACGCTTCATGATACGGCCTCGTGGCGACGTAGCTGTGCGGAAAGAAGGTTTCGTATCGCACGTCGGACGCCTCCGGCCGACCGATCGAACGGGTCGCATACGGCTCGCCGCCGCGTTCACCGGGTCAACACTCGGGCACGAGCCGTCGTGACGCCGCCGTGTTGCGCGACGATACGCGATGCCATGGCCATGACCGTGAGCATCGGATTGACGCCGCTGGCTTGCGGAAAGAGCGATGCGTCGGCGACGAGAAGATTCTCATAGCCCCACACGCGCCCGGCCGGATCGACGACGGAGGTCTCGGGGTCGGCGCCCATCGCCGCGGTCCCCATCTGATGCGCGGAAAAGAAGATCTGCCGATTCGCAGCCACGCCGATGCGGGCGATCCGTTGCGCGAACGCGGCGCGCGCGCGGGCGTTCCACGCGCTCCGCTCGACGACGATCGGAACGTCGTGCAGCGTCGAAACACGTTGGGCGCCGGCGGCGAACGCGAGGTCGAACATGCCGGCGAGACCGGCGAGCAGATGTTCACCGTCGTGCGCAGAGACGCCGTACCGGATCGTCGTTTCGTCGTCCAGCGAGAGGGCGCCGGGATCCCGATCGCGCGTGACGGCGATCAACGTCGCGGCATAGCGTGCGCGCAAGAGCGCCGCCGCGTGCTCGGTGCGGCTCGTCCACGGCAGCGACAGCGCGGCGAGGCCCGGATGCACCGGCGCCGTTTCGATCTTCGCGCCGTAGTTGCCGCCGCGTTCGCTGTAGGCATCGCTGTACGCACTCTGCATCGGTCCCGACCACGGCTCGATCGCGTCCGCGAATTCGGCAAAACAGGCGGCGACCGGATGCAGGAAAAGGCGTTTGCCGAGGTGCGGATGACGCACGCCGCTGCGCGCGAGAATGCCCGGCGTGCGCAACGTTCCGCCCGCGACGACGAACGTGTCGGCCGCGATGGAGAAGCGGCGCACGTCGCCCGGTGCGACGGTCTGTTCCACCGTAACGTTCCGAGCGTATGCGCCCGCGAGCTCGATGCGTAGCGCGCGCGCATTGCAATAGATCGCGCCGCCGCTGCGCGCGACGTCGGGCAAGAACGCGCGCGGTGTCGACTGCTTTTTTCCATACGCGCAGCCGAAGCCGCAATAGCCGCAGCCCGCGCCGCAATCCGGCGCCGCGTTGCGCGGCATGGCCGCGCCGTGAAGTCCGAGTTCGCGCGCGCCGTCGAGGATGACGCGGTTGTTGGCGTTGTGCGTCGCCGCGGGCGCGAGGCCGAGCATCGTTTCGAGTCGCGCATAATGCGGCGCGAGCTCGGCTGCAAGTCCGGTCAGGCCGCTCTCCGCTTCCCATTCCGCCGCTACCGTATCGGCGAGGCGGAACGACGTGCACCAGTTGACGGTCGTGCCGCCGCCGAGCGTGGCGCCCGCGAGGATCGCAACGCCGAGATCGTGCGTCGCGCTGAGAGCGCCGTCGAGATAGAGGTCGGCCATATCGATTTCGCGCTGACGGAACGTACGCGCATCGAACGCAGCTCCCGCCTCGAGCACGATGACGCGGAGGCCGGCGCGCGCGAACGCGCTCGCCGCAATGCCGCCGCCCGCGCCGCTGCCGATAACGACGACGTCGGCTGCGAGCGTCTCGCCGTCGCGCGCCAGCGCGAGTTCGAGCGGCGTATCCGTCGTCGCGCGGTCGTTGCGCGGCCCCGGGTAGCCGATGCGCGCCCAGGTCGGGTTTTCGTCGCCCGGTTCGCTTTCCGCATAGGCGAGGAAGAGCGCGAGCCGCTTGAGCGCGGCGAACCCCGTGCGCAGCTTCGCAATCGGCGAACGCGCCAATGCGCGCAACGTCCGTGCGCGCGCGAAGTCGTTCGCGCGCATCGGCAGGAGCAAGAGGTCGAGCAGCCCGTAAAGTTCGGCTCGCCGTTGCGGCGTCAGCCCATCGATTGCAGCGGTCGCGTAGGCCGTCACGCGCTCGACGCGCGCGTCATCGGGAGCCAACGTCGCGACCACGGAGCGGAGCGTCGAGCGGTGGCGTGCGTCCATAGGGCGCCTTACGACGCCGCGGCGACGCTCCCGCTACACCGCCATCGCGGGGGCGGGAATGTCGGCCGCCCGGACGTAGTCGGCGCCGAGCTGCGTGAAAAGTTCGCGTTCGGGAATCGGCGTCGGCAAGGTGAGCGGGACGCCCGCGAGCATCCGGTCCGCCAGCTCCATCCACGGGGCGCCGAGATCGCCCGAGGGATCCATTTCGAAAACCGTTTGTGCGGTGAGTCGCGATTTGCGCACGCCGTCGTGTTCGGGAATGCAAGTCAGGCACACCGAACCGATCCGGTTTGCAAACGGCCCGACCAGTTCGTCGTTCGAGGCGCGGTTCGCGACGAGGCCCGCGAGCCTGCCGCCGCCGGTTTTGTGCTTGATGCCGATCGCGGTCGCGATCCGGTTGGCCGCGAAGATCGAATCGAAGTCGTTCGTGGCGACGATAATGACTTGTTCGGAATGCTGGAGCGGTGCGGAAAACCCGCCGCACACGACATCGCCGAGGACGTCGAATACCATCACGTCGTACTGCTTGTAGACGCCGAACTTTTCGAGCAGCTTGACGGTCTCGCCGACGACGTAGCCGCCGCAGCCGGCGCCGGCCGGCGGGCCGCCCGCCTCGACGCAATCGACGCCGTATTTTCCCTTGAAGATTATTTCGTCGCGCTCGATCTCTTCGGTCTTGAATTTATATGAGGAGAGCACTTCGACGACGGTTGGAATCAGATTCCCCGTCAAGGTGAACGTGGAGTCGTGTTTGGGATCGCAGCCGACTTGGATCGTGCGGCGCCCGAGGCGCCCGAACGCAGCCGACAGATTCGACGAGAACGTGCTCTTGCCGATTCCGCCCTTACCATACACCGCGATCTTGAGCATACGAACCTCACGACGAGCCACAGACGGCTCGTCCTCTAGGCTACGTCCGAACCGCCCGGCGGACGGTGACGAAGCTCACCCGGGCGAAACCTTGGGCAACGTGATCGTCACCATCTCGCGCGAATACGGAGCGGCGGGCCTTGCCGTGGCCGACGGCGTGGCCGAAGCGCTCGGCTACGAGCTCCTCACGCACGACCTCCCGCGCTCCGTCGCCGCACGCTTGGGAACGTCGTCCGACGACTTGGCGCGCGCCACCGGCGCCGCCTCGTTCTCAGAACGCGTGCTCGGCGGGCTCGAAGCCGGGACGCCGCAGGTTCTTTCCGGGGCCGCGCCCGGACCCGACGCGTTCGACGAAACCGTGCGGCGCGAGATCGAGCGCACGATCCGCAGTCGAGCCACCGGTGGCGACGTCGTATTGCTCGGGCGCAACGCCGGCAGCGTCCTCGGCCGCCGGCCCGACATTTTACGCGTGTTTCTTACTGGGGAACGCGCGTGGCGCGTAGCGCGCCTCGTCGAAGCCTTCGGTGGAACGCGCGCGCAAGCGGACAGCGACATCGAACGCGTCGACGCGGTGCGGCGCAAGTTTGCCAAAGACCGTTACAAGACGGCCTGGGGCGACGCACGGTACTACGATCTGATACTGGACGCTTCGCGGTTCGGCGTCGAAGGGACCGTCGCGCTGATCGTCGCGGCCGTCCGCGCCCTTCTATGAGCGCGACAAAACGCACCGTCCCGCTCGAGCAGCAGAGCCCGCGCCGGCGCTCGTCTGCCCTCGAACCGTTCCGGTATCGCGATTTTCGGCTGCTCTGGTTCGGTCTGCTGATCTCTAACGTCGGCACGTGGATGCAGGTAACGGCACTGGGTTATCTGGTCGTCAAGATCGCGGGCAGCGCGGCGCTGGCTTCCCTCGACGTCGGCATCCTCGGCGCGTCCTCGGCCGTGCCCGTCGTGTTGCTCTCGCCGCTCGCCGGTGTCGTCGCGGACCGCTTTCCACGCCGCGCGGTTCTCTTCGTGACCAACGGCATCCAAATCGTCACCGCACTCGTGCTCGCCGTCCTCGTCAGCACGAACCACATCGCGCTGTGGGAAATCTTTACGATCGCGGGCCTTCGTTCGGGCACGCAGGCCTTCGATGCGCCGGCCCGCCAGAGCTGGGTGCCGCTGCTCGTACCGCGCGCGTATCTCGGCAATGCGATCGGTCTCAATAGCGTCGCCTTCAACGCGCCGAGCGTGCTCGGGCCGCCGATCGCGGGCCTTTTGATCCTCAGCGTCGGGGTAGCGGCGTCGTTCTATATCAACGCGGTGCTCACGTTTGCGGTCGTCGCCGCGCTCGCATACATGAAGCCGTCGCCGCCGAGTTCCACCGTGCGCGAAGGCGTGCTGAGCTCGATTCTCGCGGGCGTGCGGTTTCTCGTGGGTCATCACGTCTTGCGGTCGGTCGTCGCGATGCTCGTCGTGACGTGCCTGCTCGTGCGACCGTTCTCGCAATTGATGCCCGCATACGCCGCGCACGTCGTTCACGTCGATGCACGGGGTCTGGGATTGCTGCTGGCGGCGAGCGGCGCGGGCGCGATTTTGGGATCGCTCGTCACGGCATTCGTCCCCGAACGGCGGCGCGGCGTCGTGTGGTTCGCAAGCGCCTTGCTGATGGCGGCCGGAACGATCGTACTCGGCCTGGTTCATAGTTTTACGATCGCCGTCATCGTGCTCGTGTTTATCGGGCTCGCCGTCCTCTCGTTTGCGGGCAGTTCGAACGTCATGCTGCAATCGATGTCGCCCGACGACATGCGCGGCCGCGCCATCTCGGTGTTCTCGATGATCATCCTGGGTTTGGTTCCCGCCGGGTCGCTCGTGCTCGGATCGCTCGCCACGTTCGTCGGACTCGAAGCGAGCCTCGTTACCGGCGGCGCGGTCGCCTTCGTGGCGACGCTCGCGATCTGGTTGACGAATCCCGAATTGCGAGCCGCGTGAGCGCGGCACGTGCCGTCCGCGGGGTCGATCATCTCGCGCCGCTCGACGGTTTGCGCGGTATCGCGATCGCCCTCGTGCTGTGGTTTCACGTCTGGCAGATCACGTGGCTGCGGGCCGACGTGCACGTTTTCGGCGCGACGTTGAACTTTAACGCGATTCCCGAAGCGGGCTTCATCGGCGTCGACCTGTTCTTTTTCATCAGCGGATTCTGTCTGTTCTATCCCTACGCACGGACGCTCGTCGACGGCCGCCCGCGCCAGTCGCTCGCGACCTTCGCCTATCGGCGCGCGATTAAAATCGTACCGTCGTACTATCTGTCGCTCGCGCTGGTCGTCGCGCTCGGGTGGGCGCACTTCGCGTCCCCGGCCGACGCGTTCGCTCAGATCGTCGCGCACGCAACGTTCGTGCACGTCTTCAACGACGATACGTTCGGCGGCATCAACGGCGTGTTATGGTCGCTCGCGATCGAGGTGCAGTTCTACGTCGTCTTTCCGCTGGTCTGCTGGTGCGCGCTGCGGCGGCCCGCACTCACGTGCGCGCTCGCGTGCGCGGCGGCGGCAGCGTACCGCGTCGTCGTTGCGGCGCATTACGACGCCGCGCACCAGCTCGAGCAGTTGCCGGGGACGATCGATCTGTTCGCGGCCGGCATCTTCGCCGCATACGCCTATCGGGCGCTTGCGTTCCGCGCTCCGCAGCTCGTCGCACGCCGCGGGTTATGGACCGCGTTCGCCCTCGCTGGAGCCGTGGCGAGCGCGTGGACGTTGCGCAGCGCCTTCGACGCGCGACTCCTCTCCGGCTGGCCCGGTATGTGGGAAGTTTGGGGCCGCAGTGCGCTGGCGCTCTCATTCTTCGTACTTACGCTCGCTCGCTCTTTGCGGTGCCGACGTGGCAACGCGGGCTCGGTAATCCCGCACTGCTGTTCCTTTCCGCCATCTCGTACAATCTCTATCTGTGGCACCAAGTCGTCGCGCGCGCGCTGCGCGACGCGCACGTGCCGCCGTGGGCCGGCGCGAACGAGCACGCCGATTCCGCGTGGGGGCTCACGGCGACCGGCGTTTCGTTCGCCGTCGCGATCGTGGTCGCGTGGGCGCTGACGCACTTCGTCGAGCGGCCGTTGCTGCGTGCTCGGCCATTCGAGGCGGCGTTGACGCGGCCGCCTTTCCAGGCCGAGCGCGTGTAGCGCGGCATTTTTCGGGAACAATCGCGACTGCGCGGTCATCTCAGCAGATGCTGCCGCTTTTCGCTTTTCTTTTAAGGATGACCGATGGTTGAGAACAAGAAGCCCACGACGACCTGGCCGGAACTTGCGGAAGGCCTGTACGGCTTTCTCACCGGCCGCGGCGCGACGATCGAGTATACGTTCGACAACATGGAAATTTGGGTGCCGAGTTCCACGCACGCCGAATCGCCCGCGGCGAAATGGAAAATGAACGGCACGCTACGCATCCGGACCTCCGAAGGTTCGGGAGCGCGCCCGTAACCGAGATGCCGAGCGACGTCGAGATCACGGGTCATCTCGAGCTCACGCTCGATGACGACGCGACGATCGACGTCACGGCGCACGGATCGCGCGTACGCGCCGAGATCGGGGATCTCGGTCCACGCCGGCCCTCGCTGCGCTTCGTTCGGTCGAGCGCGACGCTCGCACGACGGCTCTCGCGGCTGCTTCATGCGCGCACTTTGACCTTGACGATTACCCGCCACGGCGAGCCGTTCGTCGAGATCGGCTCCGGCGTCAAGGGCGGCCCGCTCGCGTGGCTCTTCGGACTTTCGCGCGTCCGCGTTCGTTGGAAGAACTAGCGTGCGCGTTCTCGTCACTGGGGCGACCGGTTATATCGGCGGCCGGCTCGTTCCACGGCTGGTCGAAGCCGGGCATGCGGTGCGCGTGCTCGCGCGAGATTCGGGGCGCCTGACCGGACGCTTCGCCGACGTCGACGTCGCCGAAGGCGATCTTTTCGATCGTGCGAGTATCCGCGCGTCGCTGCAAGACGTCGACGTCGCATATTATCTCGTGCATTCCATGACGCGCGGCCGCGGCGACTTCGCGCAGAAAGATCGTGAAGCGGCGGCGATCTTTGCGCGAGCGGCGGCCGACGCCGGCGTGCGGCGCATCCTCTATCTCGGCGGGCTCGGCGTGGAGGGGAGGGGACTCTCGCAGCACCTGCGCAGCCGGCACGAGACGGGCGTGATGCTGCGCTCGACCGACGTTCCGGTAACGGAATTCCGCGCGGCGATGATCGTGGGCTCGGGGAGCGCGTCGTTCGAAATGATGCGGTACCTTACCGAGCGCCTTCCCGTGATGATCGCACCGCGCTGGGTCGCGACGCCCTGTCAGCCGATCGCCGTACGCGACGTGTTGGCGTATCTCGTCGCCGAACTCGAACGCCCGGCCGACGGCGACGCGACTTTTGAAATCGGCGGCGCCGACGTGCTTTCCTACAGAGAGATGATGCTACGCTACGCGCGCATCCGCGGGTTGCGCCGTCGCCTCGTCGTCGTGCCGCTTTTTACGCCCCGCTTATCGTCGGGCTGGATTCATCTCGTGACGCCCATCCCGGCTGCGATCGCGCGCCCGCTCGTCGACGGCTTGCGCAGTCCCGTCATCGTGCGCGACGACCGCGCGCTGCGCGAATTTCCCGACATCGTGCCCGTCGGGTACGATGTCGCCGTCAATCGCGCGCTCGACCGCTATACGACCGTCGGGCCCGAAACGACGTGGTTCGACGCGTACGACGTGCGCGCATTGCCGGGAAATTTCACGGGCTCGGCGCAGGGCATGCTGATCGACCGGCGCCAGCGCACCACCACTGCGACGGCGCAGGCGCTCTTTGCGGTGTTCACGGGCCTCGGCGGCAAACGGGGCTGGCTGTACGCGGACGGGCTGTGGGAGCTGCGCGGCGTTTTGGATCGCCTCGTCGGCGGCTTCGGCACGCGGCGCGGGCGCCGTTCGCCAGACGATCTGCGCGTCGGCGATGCCGTGGATTTTTGGCGCGTCGAATCGTACGAACCGGATCGATTGTTGCGCCTGCGCGCCGAAATGCGGCTGCCGGGCTACGCGTGGCTGCAATTCGAAATCGTGCGCGACGAGGCGGGGGCGACGGCGCTGCGTCAAACGGCATTCTTCGATCCGCGCGGCATTTTCGGCTATCTCTATTGGTATTCGGTGCTGCCGTTTCACGAATTAATCTTCGGAAACATGGCCCGCCGCATCGCACAAGAGGCGGAACTCCGGGACCGTCGCTCGCCCGCGATGCGCGCTATTGGGGCTTGAGGTCGAGCAGTCGATCGTTGAAGTCCGATGCGCGGCTCGGTCGACTAAAATAGAAACCTTGGAGCAGTTGGCAGTCGAGCTCTCGTAGGCGCCGCGCTTGAACGAGGTTCTCGACGCCTTCCGCGATGATGAGCAGTTTAAGTTTCGAGGCGAGCGTGATGATCGTTTCGACGATCGACTCGTCGACCGAATCGATGCCGATGCCTTCGACGAAAGCGCGATCGATCTTGATCGTATCGATGGGAAAGTATTTGAGATACGCAAGCGAGCTGTACCCCGTGCCGAAGTCGTCGATCGACAGGCGTATCCCAAGTACCTTGAGGTCCGCGAGCACGAGCATCGTTTCTTCGAAGCGATCCATCACGAGACTTTCGGTGAACTCGAGCTCGAGCAGACGCGCCGGTAAGCCCGTTTCGGCGAGCACCTCGCGGACCGTTGCGGCGAAGCGTCGATCGCGAAACTGTAACGGCGAAACGTTCACCGATACGAAGGGAGCGGCATCGCCCAAAGCATCGTGCCAGCGGCGGCCCCACGCGCATGCATCGCGTAAGATGCACTTACCCAGGGAGATGATCGCTCCGCTTTCCTCGGCGAGTGAGATGAATTCCGAGGGGGGAAGCATGCCGAGCCTCGGGTGTTCCCACCGCGCGAGCGCTTCCGCTCCGCGCGTTACGTGCGTGCGCGCATCGACGATCCCCTGAAAGTAGGCCACGATCTCTCCGCGATCGATCGCGAACTGCAACTCGGCCGCGCGTTCGCGGTCCTTCGCCGCAAGTTCGTTCATCGCGGGTGCGAAGCGCCGAAACGCGCCGGGTCCGCCGGCTTTCGCGCGATACATCGCGACGTCTGCGGCGCTGAGCAGGTCTTCTGCCGTCTTACCGTCGAGCGGAAACGAAGCGATTCCCGCACTCGCCGCGACGATGTGCTGTTTTCCGTCGATCCGATACGGTTCGGCGACCGCATCCAATATGCGCCCCAGGAGCGCTTCGACGGCCGTCGGTTGCGCTCCATCGATCAGGACGACCACGAATTCGTCGCCGTTGATTCGGGAGACGATGTCGCCCGGACGGGTCGTTCGCAGAATGCGTTCGGCGACGATCCGCAAGAGCTGATCGCCGACGGCGTGCCCCGCAGAATCGTTGACGTTCTTGAACTTATCGAGGTCGAGAAAACAGACGGAGATTCCGGAGGCGCGTCCGGCGAGGGCCGCGTTTAAGCGCTCCATCAGCAGACGACGATTGGGTAGTTGCGTCAGCGGATCGAGGTGCCCCGACTCCCAGAGCTGATCTTCGAGCGTACGACGCTGCGTGAGATCGACGACCGAACCGATCGAACGGCCTCCCCGACCTCCGGGCGTATCGAGGAAAGCGCCATGCACGAGCACGTCTTTTTCAGAGCCGTCGCCGGCGACAATCAGCGTGCGAAGTACGTACGACCGTCCTTGCTCGTGTGCGTGTTTCATCTCGCTCGTGAGCGCGGCGACGTGGCTCGGATGGGCGTAGCGGACGATCGGGTCCGGAAGCGTTTCGAGTTCGGCTCCAGCCCCAAGAATACGATGCAATTCCTCGGACCGATATGAGGTGGCGCCGTCGAGATCGTCCGCCCAAATTCCGACGTTGGTTTCGATGCCGCGGCGCGGCGCTTCTTCGGCGTCGGGCGTCGCGATGGATTCGATGACGGCGACGGGCACCGGAGCCGCTAGCGACCGGACGACGACGACGAGATGAATTTCCCGGCGCTGCTCGCGGCGCATGAGCGTGATCGTAACGTCTTGGCGCCCCCAGCGGAACATGAAACAACAATCGAAGCGCTCGGCGGCCGACGTGGTTCCGGCGGCGAATACCTCGAAGCGTCCCTGAAAACCCTTGACCGCGGTGCATGGCGCGACGTCGCGAAAGAAGTTCCGGCCGATCACTTCGTGCGGCTTTAAGCGAGAAAGGGCGCTTTCAGCCCGATTGTAGCGCAGGATCGTGCCGTCGCGGGCGAGCGTGATAATACCGATCGGATACCGGTCGAGTTCCTCGTTCGATAATTCGAAGACGGTTACGTCGACGTTCGAAAGATCGTCTGCGGCGGATTCACCTGGAGCGGACGGCATCGATCGGACCTACTCCGTAGGCATACTACGGGCTTCGGGGGGTGAACGGACGTTCGTAAGCATATCTGCTATCCCCCACTTTGGCTCGTGCTACGTGACCCGGACGATGGAAAGTGATGCGCGCCATACGGGCGGCCGGCGACGACCGACTGAGCGGGTTACGCCGTGGCTGTTCGCGGGCACGACCGACCGATGGATACACCGAACGAACCCGATCGCGACGATCGTACCGACGACGAAGCCGTCGAAGCGCACGCGACGATCTACGAGCAGGCGTTGAATCTTCCGCCCGAGACGGCCCGGCTCGCTGCCGAGGACAACGTCACGACGGGCGAGCGTAAGCCCGCCTCCAACGACGTCGATGCGGCGCGAGCCGCGGAAGCTCGCGCGACGGAACCCCGCGAAAAGCGTTAATCTCCCGCAGCACCCGCCAGCTGCTTTCGATAGGTCGCGAGCTCGACGTCGCTGTCGAGTTCGTTGAGCTTTGCTTTAAGGGCGTCCTCGAGGTCGGCGTCCTCCCACATTCCGCGGCGACGCGTGTCGAGCAGCGTCTCGCCGAGTTCGCGCGTTTTATGGGGGTTGGCAGCGGCGATGCGCTGCCAATCCTCGAGCGTGACTTCGACCGTGCGCTTCCACAGCTCGGGCGTGATCGTATTCCCGAGAGCGGCTTCGGTCGAGCGCATGGCCTTGAAGATGTCGCCGAACTCCATCACGCCCGAATAGCCGTGCTCGAGCATCCGGTCGCGCCAGGATTTCGAATGGAAGCGCGTGAGCACGCCGTTGACGACGACGTTGCGAAAATTGCGAACGATCGGTTCGCGTTTGGTGAGATCGCTGACGACGATCATCGTATCCTCGTGCCCCATCGCCCGTTTTGCGGCGCCGAACGCCGACGTGAACGATGCGAACATGTCTTCCTTTACGGGCCCGCCGCTGGCCATTTGAATCAAGGGCTGTTGGATGACTTCGACCTTCGAAATCAGATATTTCTGCACGTCCGGTGCCGGTACGATGCGGATCGCGGTGAATTCCGGAACGTACGCGTTGCAGTTGTCGCTCATCCACGCGTTCCCGATATCGTTAAAGTTTTCGAAACGCCCGGTATCGAGCATCATGCCGACCTGGCCCATGAACGCATCTTCCCCCATCCCGAAGCAGCGCGCTCGCGCGAGCTGCGGATCGATGCCTTTCGCGATGAGAAAATCGCTATGCTTCTTAACGAAATTCCACTCGTGCGGCTCGTCGGCAATCGCGGCGAGGTACGCCGCCTCGTGGATCAGCCGGATCGCGCCCGGAAACGTGTTTTTGAACACGGACGAGGTGTTCGCGAGAATATCGACGCGCGGCCGGCCGAGTTCGTCCAGAGAGATCAATTCCGCGCGCTCGGAGCGGTTAAAGCGGTCTTTGGCAACGCGCGCGCCCATGAGATCGAGCGCTTGGGCGATGCCGACGCCTTCGCTCTCGAGCACTTCGGAACCCCAGAGCACTACCCCGACGGCTTCGGGCAGGTGGCCGCGCTCTTTGACCGCCGCGTCGAGAATCGAAACGACGGTCCGTTTGCCTTTCCGTTGCGCGGCTTCGCGCGGAAGCATGCGCACATCGGTCGACGCCATGTTGCGGCCCGTCGGCAGCACCGTCCACTCGCCGACGATTTCGCCGCCGGGCGACGGTTCGAGATACTGACCCGAGAGACACGCGATGAGGCCGGCCCGCTCCGCTTCGCCGATGCGGCCGAGCTGGACGAAGAGTTCGCGGGCGCGCTCGACGTACGTCGCGAGTTGCGCGAGTTCGTAGGGGCTCTTGGAGAGCGTGTGGCCGGCGATCGGACGTGCCCGTAAGATGCCGAGCATCGCCTGCTGGCGCAGCTTCGTTTTGCCGTCGACGGCGCTCCCGGGGCCGCGCAGCACCTCGGAGGAGAGCAGGGCCCGGCCGGCTTCGCGGAGCCGATCGACGATTTCGTGATGGTACGTGCCGTCGGGCATGCGCTCGTGCGGGCGCCGCGTCAGCGCGTCGTAATCGAACGTGTAGCAATTTGAGAGCAGCCGATAGAGATCCACGTCCGCGTATTCCAGACACGCATGAAACGTATCGAGCCGATCTTGCTCCGAGAGTTCCCGGCCGAAGATGTGCTGGCCGGCCGGCGCGAAGTCGCCTTCGAGTGCGACGAGTTCGTCGTGCACTTTCGAGACGAAGTCGCGCGACGCGCCACCGGGCGATTCGATACGCAGGCCCGTGCGCTCGACGATTTCAAAAAGTTCCGCTGCGATATCCCCGCGAGCTTCGAGGGCATCGGACGATAGATTGTAGTAGTCGTGCACGAGGCGATGCAGGTTACGCAGATCTTCGCTGCCCTCGACGGCGCGCAGCGGCGGACAGAGGTGAGAGATAATCGTCGCGTACGAGCGGCGCCGCGCGATCGACGCTTCGACGGGGTCGAGGATGTTGAAGATGTAGGCGTGCGGGCAGCCGTCGATGAGGAACTCGGGATAGTCGCCTTTGGCGGGGCACCACTCTTTCCCGCGACTCCATTCGACGAGGCCGTGCGTGCCGACGTGCAGCATCGCATCGGCGTTGAAACGGCGCGTCGCGTAACGATACGATGCGAGCAGCCACGGCGACGGCGGCGCCTGCTTGTCGTGAATGACCGACAGGTCTTCCATGCCTTGCATGTCTTGCAGGAGCACGAGCACGTTGCCGTAGCGCAGACCTTTGATCGCAATCGTGGACGGCGGCTGCCCGAAGACGTCGTAAAAGAGCGTCTCATGCTGCGGCGTCATCTCGTGCACCCAGTCGCGCAATTCGCCGGCGGATACGGCACCGACGTTGAGGTAGCCGGCGTACATATCGCGCAGCTTATCGGAGACCGCCTTATCGCTCTCGTCGATGTCGCCGACGGTATAGCCTTGCGCCGCCAGCGCCTGGAGCATCGACCGTAGGCTGCCGGCGACATCGAGAAAGTACGCGACGCCGACGTTGCCGGGCCCCGGCGGAAAGTTATAGACGAAGACGGCCAGCTTTTTGTCGGCGTTTTTGAGGTGGCGCAGTTTGAGCCAACGCGTCGTCACGTCGCCGAGCAGCGTGACGCGGTCGGGAATCGGTTCGAGTGCGCTGATTTCGGGTCCGCGTTCCCGCGAACAGATCGGCGGTAAGGGTTGGATGCCTTCGGTCTCCGGCGTGACGACGTTGCCGATATATTCGAGCGACGCGACGCCGAATTTCGAATGCTTGAGATCTTCTTTGGACATCGCGGCGTTGACGGGCGACGTGTAGACGCGTGGATTGCCGAGATCCCGGATCAGCTCGATCGACGCTTCGGGTGCCCCCGCGAACATCGAACCCGCAAGATAGAGCGGAACGTTGTGGTAGACGGCGCCGACGAGCGGTTCGCCTTTTTTGCTTTTGAGGTGCGCGCGCGAGACGATGTGTGCGTTGAATACCGCCGTCATCGAACAGATGACGCCGACGCCGCGCGCTTCCCACTCCGCGATCGCGGCGTCCAGCACCGGGTGATTCCAGTCGACGAGAAAGAGATCGTGCGTGATGAAGCCGATACGATCCCACGGCTGCTTGCCGTACGTTTTCCGATACCACGGTTGGTACCAGGCGAGGTACGCTTCCGGCGTCTGAAAAAGGGCGCCCTCGTGGGCGGGGTGATAGATGCCTTCGTTCTCGACTTTTTCGGGCAGCGCGACGTCGCCCGCGAACCCGTCTTGCGTGAAGTGTTTTTTCAGATACAAAAACATGTTCTCGATGTTCTTGACCGAACGATTGTTCCAGTAGCCGATCATCACGAGCGATTTGAACACGGGCTTCTTGAGCAGCTTCGCCATGAGCGGCGCCGCGCCGACCATTTTCTGCATGCCCAGAAACCCTTCGCGCGCTTCCCAAAACGTATCGATCGTCTCGTCGTTCTTCTTGGCCTGATAACGTTTGATGGCCATGGAAAGCTCGCGCATCGGATTGGACTTGTTCATATCGAATTCGAAGCCGAGCGACTTGAACATGAGCGCCTGGAGGCGCGGATCGGGGATGTCGTACCACAGAAACTTGACGTGCCGCAGTTCGCCCGCCGCATCCATCTCGCCCAGCAGCGTCGCCATGCGTTCCACGACCTCGACGCTCATCGACTGCCACCCGACGAGCACGTCGGCTTCGCGGATCGCCGCGCGCAGCTTTCCGATGCCGCCCGGATCGTTAAAGTCGGAGGCGCCGAAATGCGTGAGGGACCAATCCTCGGTCGTACGCGAGCGCAAGCCGGTGAACGCCAGGCGAATGGCGTTGGCGCGCTCGTCGGGCGCCCAGGAAGAGTAGCCGACGATTTTCATAGGGCAACGCTACGGGAGCGGTCGCGCGGGTACGGTGATAGCCATCACGGGTGATCGCAATCACGGGCAGGAGCGGCCTTTCCCGTTACTGCCGGCGAAGGAACGGGCATGACGCTCGCGATGCTCCGGTTTCTCTGCGCTCTGCTCGTGCTGGTTCCGTCCGTGTGGAACGCACCGCGACAAGCCCTGGCCGCGTTACCGCGGCCCAAGCACGTGGTGGTGGTCGTCGAAGAAAACAAGTCGCTCGGACAGATTCTCGGCAACGCTCGGGCGCCGTACATCAATATGCTGGCCAAGCGCGGCGCACTGTTCAAAAACGCGCACGGCGTAACGCACCCGAGCCTGCCGAACTATCTCGCCCTCTTCGCCGGCGTGACCAATACCAATGGAGACGGTTGCCCGGCGACCGGCCTCGATTCCCATGCGGCCAACCTCGCAAGCGAACTCATCGCGGCGCATTTCACGTTCGCCGGCTTCTCGGAATCGCTGCCGAGCGCCGGCTCGACGGTGTGCGCGGCCGGAAGTTATGCGCGCAAACACGCGCCGTGGGTTGCCTTCGACAACGTGCCCAGAAACGTCGGCCGCGCGTTCGATATGCTTCCCGGCCGGTACGACGCGTTGCCGACCGTCGCGTTCGTCGTGCCGAACGTCGATGACGATATGCACGATGGTACGATCGCGCAAGGCGACGACTGGCTCGCGAAGCACATGGCGCCGCTTCTGCGCTGGGCGGATACGCACGATACCCTCGTCGTGCTGACCTGGGACGAAGGGCTCGATCGCGACAACACCATCGCGACGGTGCTGTACGGCCCGATGGTAAAACCCGGTACGTATACTGAGAGAATCTCGCATTACAACGTCCTGCGGACGATCGAGGATTTCTACGCGTTGCGGCATACGGGAAAAGCCAAGGACGTTGCGAGCATCGCGGGTTGCTGGCGTTGAGCGACGAAGGCCGTAGGACGATGGAAAACAACGCACCGATCGATATCGCGACGCTTCCGGGCTTCGCGCAGTTCACGCCCGAGTATCAGCGCCTGCTGACGGGGGCTGCGGCGGGCGATGCGCAGCGTCGCGGCGAGCTACTCGCGCGCACGCAAGAAGCCGTCGCCGTTCTGGCGGAGCTCGAACTCTTGCAGTTCGTGTACTTACCGACCGACGGTGAAGAAACCGACGAGGCTGCAGACGACGACGAGGATGTTGCGTGGTTTAGCGTCGACGGCGTCGAGATCGACGAAGAACGCGATGCGGTCATGCTCATCGGCGACGTAACGCATCTCTACGGCGGGCCGATTACGCTCGAAGGCGTCGACGACGGCGAGGAAGCTTCGTAGCACGTTACGGATCTTCGGCACGTTCGTAGCGTAGGAGGCTCGGCGCATCGATGATCTCGGGGCCCGCGACTCGGCGTTCGGTCGTACGCCGCAACGGGTCCTCGAAGCGCGAGATCTTAGCGACGCGCGCGACGTGCCGGCCCCGGTCGAACGGCGTGAGCAAGAAGACCATCGTCAGCCGTTCGATCATCTGCCAGCCGCTGAGATGTGCGTCGAGGGCGAGGAGGTTCGCATCGTGGTGGCGTCGCGCGAGTTCGGCCGTCAATATATCCATCGGTGCCGCACAGCGCACGCCTTCGATTTTATTCGCGGCCACGCACGCCCCGATGCTTCCGGCGCAGATGACGATGCCCCGTGCGGCGCGCGTGCTAGCGACCGCGAGAGCCACCGCATAGGCGTAGTCGGGATAGTCGACCGGCAAGGTGTTGTGCGTGCCGTAGTCGTCGACGTCGTCGCCGCCGGCGCGCAACAGCGCTACCAGGCTCGCTTTCACCGGCAGGCCGACGTGATCGGCGGCGATTGCGACGAGCAGAGACCGTTACGAGCCGGTAAGCCGTCGACCGGGGCGGAAGGTGGGCATCTAAAAACTCTAACGTCGCCATCGCGCGCGAAGCTGTAAGGCGGCTTGCACTGGAGGATGGATCGTGATCGCCGTGAGTTTCGATTTGCGCGGCACGCTCGTGCGAGACGAACCCTGTGAAGAACGTGCTCTGATCGCCCTTGGCGAGCGCATCGCCGTGGATCGCGGCTGTGACGCCGCGGCGCCCGCACGGGTCACGGCCGCCTACGCGACGGTGTCCGCCGACCTTGCTGCGGGGCGAGTATCGCTCGAAGCGGCGGGCCTGCGCGCGCTCGAATCCCTCTACCCGGGCCGCATCGAACGCGCCGACGGGCCGGCGTTCCGTCAGCTCGCCGCCGAAGCCGCCCGACGCGACACGACACGACGGCATTACCCGATGCGCGGGAGCTGCTCGCGCGTCTCGCCGAACTTGCCGTGCCCGTCGCGATTCTCTGCAATGGGTGGTTCGCGCCCGAGGCCGCGCGCGCCGCGGCGATCGGCTTCGCGGGGCCCGTGCTCGTGCCGCCCGTCGGTTCATGGAAGCCGTCACCGAAAGCGTTTGCTATGCTGCCCGAACTCTTTGGCGTAACGCCCGAACGGATCTGGCACGTCGGTCGCGATCCGCTCGCCGATATCGCAGGCGCGCGTGGTGCCGACATGAACGCCGTCTGGATCGCAGCCGACGGAGAGCGTTATCCGGCGGGGGTGCTCGAGCCGACGGAGACGATTGCGCGGCTCGGCGACCTGCTGGGCATCATCTCGGGCCCGTATACGGCGAGCGCGCTCGCGCTGCGGCGTTTGCTGATTTCTCAGTACTGAGCGCCGGACGCCACCCGATGCAAGATCGTGATCGCGCGGCGATCCAAACGAATCTTTCCGGCGCGTGCCAAGTGACCGAGTTCGAGGGAAACCGTTTCGCGCGTGCTGCCGATCATCGAAGCGATATCGCCGTGGGTGAGCTGAATATCGAGCAGCACGCCCTCGGGTACGCTGACGCCGTACTCTTCCCCGAGCCGGTCGAAAAGACGCACGATCCGTTCGGTCACTTTGAGACCCGACATATCTTCGACGATGCAGTGCGCTTCGTCGAGTCGCTCGTCGAGATATTTCGCCATGTTGAGCGCGAGAATCGGGTTGACGGAAAGAATGCGGTAGAGATCCGCCGCCCGCGTGCTACCAGGAGCGACGATTCGAGACAGCGCGCGACCGAGGTCCGTTTGGAGCGCCCGAAGAGCGGTTCCTCGCCGAAAATATCGCCCGGTCGCAGGAGCGCGAGCGTGATCTGCTTTCCGTCTTCGGTCTCGCGGCTCAAGCGAACGCTGCCGGTCTTAAGCAAATAGACGTTATGACCGTCCTCGCCGTGATCGAAGACGAGCGCGCGTTTGGGAAAGACCGCCTGCCGGAACGAATCGGAGAAGCGCGAGATATCTTCCTCTGCCGTTCGTTCGAACAACCGATTCTGCTGCAGATACCAAACTTTGTTTTCCATCGTGCCTCCGGCGCGCACTCTCGCTCGTGTCGATGTTCGACGCCCAAACGGTCGATCCACCCGCTGTCGTCGCTGCGCGGTAGCCAGATGTAACGCTCCCCACAGTCGAGCGCGTACGGATCGGATACGATCCTCGAACCGTTCAACCGAAAGGATCGACCACAATGACTTTCTCGAAACGATCGGCGTCGCGTTCTCCGTCGTTCTCGCCACGGCGGGCATTGCCGCAACGACCCCGCTAGTCGAAGCAGCGAACGCACCGGGCGTCGTCTGCGCCGGCGCCGATCCGATGATGGCGCCCCACGCCGCAGCGAAGACGGCCCGCGCCACGGGCAACATCGATAAGGATTTTGCAGGTGCGATGCTGGCGCAAGATCGCGCGATGATGTCGCTGGCGAAAATCGAAGTGGAGTGCGGTAAGAATTCCAAAGCCAAAGCCGCCGCCCAAGCATTTCTCGATGAAGCGCAACAGCACATGGAGACCATGAATCTCATCCTGCATACGAACTAACGGCTTCGTCCACGGCCGTCGCGAGATCTCGCAATCCCGTCGCGACATCGCCGTGCAAATGGATGCGCAATCCGCGGCGGCCACGACGGTCGAGCGCGATAAAGTCGCCGAGCGCCTGCGCGCGCTCGAGCGAGTCGAAACGGACGCTGCCCGGAACGTGCAACGCGACCGTCGGATTGGCGGTGAGTAGGATGACGAGACCGTTGGGCAGACGTGGGCCGCAGCCGATGGTCGTCGCGATCGCAAGTGCATCGCGCAGGACGCGGCGCACGGACGTAAGCGTTCGTACGTGCGCGTCGAACATCGGTAAGAAGGCCTCGATCGCGACGTAATCGCCCGCGGTCACGCTACGCAATAAAGCGCCGAGCGCCGACGCCAACGTCGGGCCGAGGTCAAGCGCCCCACTTCCGGAGAGCTTCGTAACGGCGACGCGGGGCGTCATCAGTGCGACGCGCGGAATGTCGAAGCCGCCGACCGACGTCGCGAGCACGTGACGCGCGATCTCGACGGACTCGCGCACGTCGGGACGTTCCGAGGGATCCACCCCAAGAGCCGCGGCCGCTGCCGTTGCGGCGATCTGCCACAGCGCTAATTGAGCGCCGATATCGAGCGCATCACGCATCTCAGACGCAGGACGGGATGCCCCGCGGCCGCGAGCTCGTCGAGCACCGTTGCGAACGCGGGCGGTGCGTCGGGCAAGCCGTCGCCGACGAAGACGAACGCACGGTCGGGCCCGTAAACGGCGGCGCGTCCCAGCGGCTCGCCCACGACGGGAACGATGCCGACGCCGCCTTTTTCAGTACTGGCGGCGACGACGTTTTCGATCCACGCTCCCAGCCCCGCGACGCGCGGGTGTGCGACGATCGTAAGCTTGTCGCGACCCGCTCGCGCGAGCGCCCCGAGCCGGGTGCCGAAACGGACGGCTGCGGCGCTATCGACGTGCGCCGCTCGCTCGACGATCTCGGCGATGTCGTATCCGGCGAGCGCGGCCGGCACGGTGCCGAACCACGAAAGTGCGTCGCGTCGGCCGTTGCCCGGGCCGGCGACGAACACGTGCCGAAAACCGATGATGCGCGCCTCGAGCTCGATCCGCGTTCTCGGCGTGGTGACCGCGACGAAGCGGCTCGGCGCCGCAAGTACGCCGATCGCGGCGCCGACGCGCTCGAAAAAATAGCGGAAGAGCGCTTGCGGCTCGAACGCCGTATCGGTCGAAGCCGATACGACGAAAAGCGTGCGCGCGATGTCGATGTCGGCTTCGAGCGCGCGCACGGACGCGGGATCGATCGTGTCGAGCACGTGTAAACGCGGATATCCTTCGACCTGCTCGAATATCGCGCTAAACGCGTCGGCGGCGACCGCGCTACCGTCGGCCAGGACGATCGCGTCGTCGAAATCGGCGCGTACGGTGCGTGCGAAAGCGACCGCCGCGCCGGCTTCGGTTCTTCGTACGGTCGAGAGCGCGTCGTCGGACGCGTCGCTCGGGAATGTCATGTCGTATTATCGCGAGCGGGGCGCAAAGCACCGTGTAACGTCGCTTACGATGGGACCTGCAACTTCGGGCGGTTCGACGAGCTTTGTACGTGCCCGTTAGGCGCGCGTGCCGTTCGAATAAGCGCCGAACCGACAAGAGATTTTCAACGCCGTCGGAAAGGGCGAGCCTACGGGTCCGGGGGGCGCCTTTCGGCTCCGTCTTCGTGGCCGACTGCCCGCCGATCGCTTTCGTCGGGCAGCGTCCGGCCAAAGACCTTACCCGAAACGTCTTCAACCGCTAAGCCGTGCTGCGACCGGCTGCAATGCGAGCGCTCGGCGTGGCGACGTTCTAACCAGGCGTTTCCCGCCGCAAGCCGGCGCAGCGGCGAATCCCGTCCGCGCCGGATTGTCGCTTTGGCCGAACGACGATCGAGTCGCGCCCACGGTAAACAGCGGCAAGACCTCCGACGACGCGTTTTGGCCGAATTCCAAACCGCTCGCCCAGGGCGCGACGCATTTCTACGAAACCGCGATGCACGCGACGATCGTCGTCGAGCGCTGATGCGACGCGCGCCTACGGCCGGTCGGCCGCGACGTCGGCGAGCGCTTGCGCGAAACGTTCGGGGACCGTGATCGAGTAACGGTGGATCTCCAGCAGCGACGGCGAGGCGCCCGCGTTGCCGTGATCTTCGGTAAAGCCGAGCGCATAGCCGGCTTTTGCGGCCAACCGTTCGACCCGCGCGTCGTACACGTCGTACGGGTACACGACCGCATACACCGGGCGCCGTAAGCGCACTTCGAGCGAACGTTTCGAAAGCGCGAATTCGTGCGTTACGTCGGCGTCGGAAAGCTTCGTGAGATCGGGCGGGTGATTCGCCGTAAGGCTCTGTACTTCGACGAGGCCGCTGCTTTGCATCGTACGCAGCTCCGGCCAAGAGTTGTGCGCCTTGCTCGTCGTTTTGCCGACGAAATTCGTATGTACGAACAGCGTGGCTGGAAAACGATGGCGCTGGAGTAAGGGGTACGCGTTGCGATAGATGCCCTGGCCGTTGTCGTCGAAGGTCAGCACGAGCGGCTTACGCGGCAACGGCGTGCCGCGTGCGAGGTGAGCGCGAAGCGCGTCGAGCGTGACGACCGTAAATCCGCCGCGCGCGATCGCGTCGAGTTGCGCGGCGAACTCGGCGGTCGTCGTATCGAAGTAAACGTCTTTGCGCGGCAGGACGTCGTGCCAGACCAGCACGGCGACGACCGGCGCAGTGGCCTGGGGCGCCACGCGGGGCAGGTCGTCGCGCGCATGCACCGGAGGCGGTGGGATGCCGTACGCGACGAGGGCCGCGAACAGAAACGGAGGACCCATGCGCATTGCGGGAGGTGATGCGGCGCGCCGGACCGAGAATCCCCGCACTCGAAGCTTCATGACGCAGCGCAACCGAACCACGTCGCTCAGCATCGTCGCCGCGGTCGCCGTCATCGCGGCCGTGGTCTTCTTTCTCGCCCGGGAACCGATCGAACGCGCGATCCTCATTCGTTCTGCCGGCGCCATCACCGGGCTCGACGTAAACTTCGATCGCGTCGGGCACGATGGCGCTGCGTACGTGTTCGAGGGCGTACGCGTGCGTACGGCGAGCGGAGCCGCGCTCGCTTCGGCGCCGCGCGCGCGCGTCGTCGTCGGCGATCGCGCGCTCTGGATCGAGGTCGACCGCCCGCACGTCGAGTTCGATCCCGCGCGTTATCGCGACGCGGATCGCGCGACGTCGCGCGATGCTTTCGCGCGCTGGCACGCGGACGCAGTGGCGACGATCCGCGTTCGCAACGGGACGCTCGCGATCGCCGATCCGCGCGAGACGGGCGCGAAACTCGCCTTCGAAAGCGTCGACGGCACGTTGCAGACCACGCTCGCGGGCGTGCGCTTCGAGGGCACGCTGGCGTTCGTCGAAGGGCCGGAACGCTTCGCGATCGCCGGTACGACCCAAGCGGCCGCGAGCGGGCTTCCGGTCCAGCACTGGAGCGCCGCGGCGCTGCCCCTCGCGCCGCTCGACGCGCTCTTCTCACCCGACGCTGCGCTGCATCCGCGCGCGGGATTCGCCCGCGAGATCGCCCTCGACGACGGCGCGGCGCTCGCCGGTACGTTGCGTCTCGACGGCGGGCGGTTTGCGCTCGGAACGCACGAGCTTGCGGGCATCCATGGCACGCTCGCGCTCGCACCGGGCGGCATCGGGTCGCGGCATCTCTCGGGCACCCTGGATCACGTGCCTTTCGATGCTGCGGGCGAAATGCACGATTTGCACGCGCATTACGCGTGGCTGCGCGACGGCTCGAACGACCTTTCGTCGCTCGGGAAACTCGTCACGACGCTTGCCGCAGAACCGAAGCTTCGGTCCTTACGCATCGAGGCGGATGCGCCGGGTCTCGCGTACGCGCAGTATGCGATGCTCGGCGATCACGGCCCGCTTGCCGTGAGCGTGCTCGCGCTCGATCCCCGCGAACCGACGCTGCATATCGATACCGCGCTTGCGGAGAATCACATCGTTTCCGGCGGCGAGCGCACCTCCGCGATGGGCGTCCGCACGCATGCCGTCGGCGGCGTCAACGGCGATTACTTCGATATCGGCCGCTCCTATCAACCGCAGGGGATGCTGGTGCGCGATGGTTCGCTGCTACGCGGGCCGACGGATCGCGCGGCGCTCGCGATCCGTAGGGACGGCAGCGTGACGTTCGGGGAGTTCCGTCTCCACGGCGTCGCGCGCAGTCCTCGCGGCACGCTGCCGATCACCGAATACAACGATTGGCCGCCGGGTCACGTCGCCATCATCACGCCGGACTACGGTAAGGAGCTCCGCGCGACGCCCGAGACGACGTTCGTCGCGCTCCAAGCGGTCGGTCTGGGGCGCAAAACGTACCGCGTGACGTCGGTCCAGGCAGCGACGCACCCGATCGCGGCAGCCTTCGGCATCGGTATCGGCCGGCTGGAGAAAGCGGCGCGTCTGCCGCGGGTCGGGGATACTTTAACGCTCGACTATCGAACCGATCCACCGCTGGACGCCGCGCGAGCCGCCATCGGCGGCGGTCCGATCCTCGTGCGGGACGGCACCCCGTACGAAGGGCCGCACGCGCCGGCACCCGACGAGCGCGATTATCGCTGGCCCGTCGTCGCGCTCGCGCGCGGCCGCGATACGCGGTTGATGCTCGTCGCCGTCGACGGCCGCCATCCCGAACGTTCGGTCGGTATGACGCGTCCGGAATTTTCGGATCTGCTGGTTCGCTTGGGCAATACCGATGCGATGGCGCTCGATTCCGGCGGTTCGGTGACGCTCGTCTCGCGCGCGCCCGGCGACGAAAACGTCAGCGTGCGCAACGTTCCCTCCGATAATAGCGCCGAACGCTGGGTAGCCGACGCGCTCTTGGTGTATAGCAGCGCGCCCGCGCCGACGATCGTTCCGCCGGCCACGGTCTCGACGCCGGTGCCCGAAGCCCGGCCGGCGCCGTAGTGTTGCCGCCGCTTCCCGCAACGCTCTTGCCGCCGGCACCGTTTCCGCTCGTCGTCGCGCAATCGTCGAGCGCCGAGTTCGTGGCGCCCGGGGTGCGGCGCGGCACGTACCGTCTGCAAACTGCCGACGGACCGCTGGTCGTGCACGTCGTCGCAATCGACGCGACCGAACCGACGGTGCGCTTCAGCGCCGTCGTGGCGAGCGATCGCATGATCTCGCGCGGCGAGACCGTGTCGTCGATGGCCCGGCGTACGGGTGCGATCGCGGGCGCAAATGCGGATTACTTCGATATCGGAAATACGTATCAGCCGCTGAACGTCGTCGTTCGCGACGGCGCGCTCGAGCGCACGCCGTCGAAACGCATCGTGCTCGACGTCCGCACCGATCGGAGCATTCACTTCGAGAACGTTGCATTCGCGGGCAGCCTGCGATTCGGCGCGACGACGATGCCGCTGACGGGCGTCAACGAGTGGCCGCCGCAAGGCGGCGCGACGCTGCTCACGCCCGCGTACGGAACGGTCAAAGCGGCGCCCGGCGTCCGCTTGGCGGAGATCGTGCCCGTCGATATCGCGCACGTCGCGTCGCGCATTGCGGGCCAATATCGCATCGCATCGATCGCGCCGTCTCAAGCGCACCCCATCGTCGGGAACGAACTCGGCTTCGGTCCGGCGGCTCTCGCGCTCGGCGTGCTGCCCGCGGTCGGCGATGCGCTCGAGATCGATGCGACGACGACGCCCGCTCTCGAGGATATCGCGTGTGCCGTCGGCGGCGGACCGCTGCTGGTCGCCGGCGGCACGAGCGTCGACGATCCGAACGCTCCGGCTCCCGAAGAACGCGAGCGGCGTTTCCCCGTTTCGGGGGCGCTGCTGCGAGCGGATGGAGCGCTGCTGCTCGTCGAAGTCGACGGCCGCGCGCCGGTGCTTTCGATCGGCGTCACGCGCCCGCAATTCGCGGCGCTTGCGCTCGGCTTCGGTGCGACGGGTGCGATGGCGTTCGATTCCGGCGGCTCGGCGGAACTGGTCGCGCGCACGCTCGGGGAACGCGATGCGAGCGTCTTCGGAACGCCGAGTGACGGAGAGGAACGCAACGTTGCCGACGGGCTCTTCGTCTATAGCGACGCACCCCTGGGGGCGCCGTCGCAACTTGTCGTGCGTCCCCCTGCGATCGTCGCACTCCCGCATGCCGCGTTCGGCGTACGCGCGTCGATCGTCGATGCAGCGGGCCACGCGCTCGGCGACGCACGGCTCGCAGGCGGCGCGGTGCTCCGCGCCGGGGCGTCGCCCGGCATCGTGACGGTTCGCGCGAACGGTTTGCACGCCGACGTTCCCGTCGACGTCGTTACGAAGCTCGCACGCCTGGACCTCGCAAGCGACGCCCGCAATCCGGCGCCGAACGCGGTCGTCGGGCTCCGTGCGACCGGATACGACGCGCGCGGTCGCGTCGTCGCTCTGGGCGATGGCGTCAGACTGCAAGCCGATCGCGGCACGCTGCTGCGCGGCGGCGCATACCGTACGAGCGCGCGCGATGCGACGATCGTGGCGCGTGTTGCGGGACTTCGCGCGACCCTCGCGGTGCGCGTCGGCCGCCACGTCGAACCGTTGCCGTTCTTTGACGGCGCGCACGAGAGTGCGTGGCGCTTCGCGAGCGCCCCCGCGGGAGCCCCGCTTGCGCTATCGTTTGCGACCGAGCCAATCGAACTGCGCCTGCCGTTCGATTTCACGCGCGACGAACGCGCCGCATACGCGAACGCGAGCGGGCTCGTCTTACCGGGCGAGCCGCTCGCCTTTGCCATCGATATCGCAAGCGACGTGCGGGGCGTCGGCGTTCGCGCCTCCTTCGTCAATCGTCTTGGCGAGACGCGCGCACTTACGCTCGCCAAGAGCGTCGATTGGGATAGTTTCCAAACGCGCACCGTCTCGCTGCCGAGCGATCTCAATCCGCCCGTCACGTTGCTCGCGCTCTACGCGGTCAACTCCCTGGGAGCGGCACCGATTCGCGCCGCCGGGACGCTGCGCTTTCGCAACCCCACGGCGCTCGTCGCCGGGAATCGGTAGCGAGCGAGGCGGCTGGCGGTTCGGGAAGAACACGCGACGCATGGGCCTCACGCGCGTCGCATTGGTCGCTCTCGTTCTCCTGGCGATATCGCAGCGGACCGCACCCCTTGCCGCGACCCCGCTTCGCGGCGTGCCCGTCCTCATGTATCACAAAGTCGATGCCGTCGTTCCGAACGAAGCCGTCGGACGAGATTTGACCGTCGAGCCGGGCGCATTCGCGGCACAACTCGGCTATCTGCGCGCGCACCGCATTCGCACAATTACCGCAGGCGAACTCGCGACCGAGGTGGCTCGTGGGAACCATCCGCACGACGCCGTCGTGCTGACGTTCGACGACGGCTACGCGGACGCGGCCACGACCGCGCTGCCGATCTTGCGCCGGTATGGGGCACGTGCGACGTTCTACGTTTCCAGCGGTTTCGTGGGAACGCCTCGGCACCTCACGTGGAAGCAGATGCGGGCGATGCGGGCCGCGGGTATGGAGGTCGCCTGTCACGGCACGGACCATCTCGATCTTTCGACGCTCGATCGCGCAGGGCAACTTCGCGAAGCGGGCGGCTGCATGAAGCGCTTCGCGCGTTTTCTCGGGGGCGCCGCGCCGACGACGTACGCCTACCCGGCCGGCAAATATGACGCGACGACGTTTGCGATCATGCGCGAACTCGGCATTCGCGCCGCATTCACGGAGCGTCCGGGCAACGTGACCGATCTTACGCGCCGGTTCGAATTGCCGCGGCGCCGCGTCCGTCACGACGACGGGCTCGCGCAGTTCGCTGCCATCGCGACGCCCTAACGAAAAAGAACCGCGTCATCGGACGCGGTTCTTTTTTCCTCGAAGGCAGAAGACGCGTTTTACGCTTTCTTCGCGACTTTCCGGCGGGTCGTCTTGCGAGCGGTCGCTTTTCGGGCGGTCGTCTTACGCGCTGCCGTCTTGCGGACCGTTTTCTTCGCGGTCGCTTTTTTACGGGTGGTTTTCTTGGCGGCGGTCTTGCGGGTCGTTTTCTTGGCCGTCGCTTTTTTGCGGGCGGTCTTCTTGGCGCCGGCGCGTTTCGCGGTGGTCTTCTTGGCGGTGGTCTTACGCGCGGTCACTTTACGAGCTGTGGTCTTCTTTTTTGCGCCGGCTTTTTTGCGGGTCGCGGTTTTCTTGACTGCCATATATTGGTAGTCAGCCTTTCTGCGAATCCGTCCGTCTGCTGACGGCAGGCTTCGACATCGTCAGGGTAGTTGTTATTGTTATATCGTACTTAAAGGATTTTTGCAACAACGGCCGAGAGCGGGAAGTAACGGCCGCGTGCGAGTGTGGCGAGTTCGCGCATCAGCGGATGCGCTTCATACTCGTCGAGATTGACGCACGTGAGATTCGCACGGCCCGCCAGTAGCGAGGCGATTTGGCGACATTGTTCGGTCGCGAGTTCGGCGAGTTCCCGACCGCCGTCGCCGTCGAGCGCCGCTGCGAGTAGCGCATCGCCGCCGAGCGGAACGTTCGCACGACCGTCGGAAAAAATCGTGACGTCGATCTCACAACCCGGGTTCGCGCGCCGGAAACGATCTGCGATCGTGCGCGCGAGCTCGAGCGCTTCGGGTAACGGCGTGAGGGCGCGGATGGCACCCGGTTCGAGTTCGTCCAGGCGCGCCGCGACGAGATCGATATTGCGGCCGGTCTTCTCGTCCACGGCGATCTGCGCGTGGGGTCCCCAACACGAAATGAGCGCGGCGCGTTCGCGTTCGGTGTAGATCGGGCGTAAGAGTTCGCGACTTGCGGCGCGGACGAGTTCCGAACTCTTCTGCGTCGAAAGCGACGCATCGACCACGAGAATGGAGAGCCGCGGTGGCGTTGCAGCGTCGACCGGTTCTCTGGGCTGCGTCGCGATGCCGGCTTTGGTCGACGCGGCGCGATCGAGTACGGTCGCTCCGATATCGAGCCGTCCGCCGGCTTGCAACGCTTGTGAAGCGATGGGCTGACCTTCGCGTTCGCGCTGCGGGCGCTGCGGTAACGGGGTCTTCTGCGTGAGTTCGGGGGCGACCACGATCCGCGCGCGTTCGACGCGTTCGTCCGGTGCCGCCTCATCGGCGCCATCGCCGAGCGTCGCTTCGAGCGCGGCCTCAATCGCGGCGTCTTCGGCGAGATGCTCGCTTTGCGCTTCGACGCGCAAGCGGCTGCGCCGCAAGCGCGCCGCGAGCGGAAAAACGCGCACGACGTCGGCCGGTGTCGCGCGCTCGCGACCTTCCCAGGCGGCGAGCGCGCTCGCGGCTTCGAGCGCCACGAATTCCGTGCGATGACTGTCGATTCCGAGCCGCGCGACCGCTTCGATCGCCGCAGCTTCGGCGGCCGGCTCGACGACGATCGTTTCGATCCGTTTGAGCGCCGCGGCAAGTTTCGTACGCAGCTTCTTCGTCGCCGGCTCGTAGGCGGCCGCGAACGAGCGCGCGTCGCGCGCGAAGGCGGCGTTGCGGCGATAGATCTCCAGCCGTTCTTCGAAGCTCGACGCACTTTTTATGAAGAGGCGCAAGCCGATGCGATCGGTGATCTGCGGCCGCAATTCGCCTTCTTCGGGATTCATCGTGCCGATGAGCGTGAAGCGCGACGGATAATCGATCGCGTGCTGACCGCGCTTGACGTGGACGACGCCCTGCGCCGCGGCGTCGAGCAAGGCGTCGACCGCGAGATCGGAGAGCAGATTGATCTCGTCGACGTAGAGCACGTTGCGGTTGGCGCGCGCGAGAAGGCCCGGACGGAAGTCGATCGTGCTGCGTTCGAGCGCCGCTTTGAGATCGATCGCGCCGACGAGATCGTCGAGCTGCGCGTTCGTGGGAAGCTCGACGATCTCGCCGCGCGATTTTTTAGACGCGATCGCTTCGCCGCGTTCGAGCGTATCCGCGCACGCCGTGCACACGTTGGTCCCATGCGGATCGCAGCCGTACGCGCACGTCGCGCGCTCGAGCGGCGGCAGTAACTCTCCGGCCGCGCGGACGATCGTCGTCTTGCCGGTGCCTTTGGGGCCCGATAGTAACACGCCGCCGACGCGCGGATTGATGGCCGCGAGAATCAGTGCGAGCTTTGCTTCGTCTTGTCCGACGATTGCGGCAAACGGAAAAGGCGTGTAGGTTACGCGTGCGGCGGGTGCCATGAACGCATCTTCGCGGCGGCGAAACGCTCGTCATGCAGTTGACGATCGACGACGTACGCTTCGACGTGCTCGATGAAGGGCACGGGACGGCGCTCGTGCTGCTGCACGGGTTTCCGCTCGCCAAAGAATCGTGGGACGCGCAAGCCGCCGCACTCACGGAGCACGCGCGTGTGATCCGCATCGATTTGCGCGGTCTCGGAGGCTCGAGCGTGCCGCTCGGACCGTATCTGATGGAGACGCTCGCGAGCGACGTCGCGGGCGTGCTCGACGCGCTGCACGTCGAACGCGCGATCGTCGCCGGACATTCGCTCGGCGGATACGTCGCATTCGCGTTCTATCGGCTCTTCGCCGAACGCTGCCTCGGGCTCGGCTTCGTCGCCAGCCGTGCGACGCCGGACGACGGCGCGGCGGCCGCGGCACGCGAAGCGCTCGCGGCGCGCGCCGACACGGAGGGCATGGCACCGGTGGTGGAGTCGTTCGTCGAACGGTATTTCGCGCCGGCCGTCTATCACTATCGTCCCGAACTCGTCACGCGGGCGCGCGAAATGTGCCTGCGCACGGATTCCCGCGGGGCGGCCGCGATGCTGCGCGGCATGGCGCAACGCGTTTCGTCCGAAGATCTGTTCGAAGAAATCGACGTCCCGGTGCGCGTGCTTGCCGGCGCCGAAGATGCCATCGTCGACGTCGCTGCGATGCGCGCCATCGCCGACGGCATTCGCGGCGCCAAACTCGACGTCGTCGCTGCCGGTCACTTGCCGCAATGGGAAGCGCCCGACGCGACGGCTGCAGCGCTGCACGCGCTCGTGCGCGACGTCGCTGCGTCGGCGTGACCGGCTGCTAAAAGCTCCGTAACGCCAAGCGAGAACCCCGGCAGCGCCGTTTTCCACTATCGACCCGCGAGTCCGGGAGCAGGGCGCGCGAACGTGCCCTAGGCAGGTACCGCACGCGGAGTCGGCCGCCGCAAGGTCACCGGCGCGGCACCCGGGAGTGCGAGCCCGCTGACGTCGCCGGGATCGCAACACGTCTTGGTCCACTCGCTGCGCGGCAGCGGCTCCGACCAATCGTGTTTTTGGGCCATGAGCTTCGCATACTGGAGGATGTTACTCGCGAAGCGCAGGTAACGCAGCGGAACCGTCCTGAGCTTCGCGAGCCCGGTCGCCGACCGGCCACGCTTATTGCGGCGGTTGTTCTCGGCCATCGTACGCAAGCAGTTTCGAAAGTACGCCGATTTCGTGCGGATGGCGATGCGCCAGATGCCGTGCGCGGCTTCCTCGGTCTCATCGATCACCTTGAAGTCGTAGCATTCCCAGTCGATGCCCATCTTTTCGTACACGGTCGACTGCGCGTCCCGCAGATACATCGTGATGTAGACGGCCAAGGTAAAAAATTTCACGCCGAGCTTACTGAGCCAGCCGGAATAATAATGCGGCTGCGACCGCATCATCAACGCGAAGAAGCGGCTGTGACGGCGCTCGTCCTTGCACCAATTATCGAAATAATCGAAGATCGGGTGAAAATTGAACTCCGGATGCAGCTTCATATGATCGCTGATATTTTGATAGCGATAGAAGCCGACGATTTCCGACAGATACGTCGTCACGAAGATCCACTTGGGGTGCATGTACGACATGCCTTTGACGTTGGGCAGATTCGCGAGGTCGAAGGGCCGCCCCATGTGGCGCATCACCCAGTTGAGGAACGACGAATGGCGGCCCTCATCGCGGCCCATGCAACGGTAGATCGCCCGCAGCGTCCCATCGGAGAGATGCTTCTGCACGTCACTATAAAGAAGGCAGCCCGAGAACTCGCCGATCGAACTGCGATTGAGAAACTCGTAGAACTCGTCCCACAGCGCCTGGTAATCGACGTTCTGGACCTCCGGACCCCACTTGAAGTGGGCCCGATTGTAGTCGGCTTCGAAATCCCGGCGCAGCTCCTCGAACTCGTCGCGACACAGATCGATCGACAGCGAATCGAGGATCTTGATATCGGTCTTGTAGAGACGGGGCGCCAGGAGCGCCTGCTTCTCTTTCCTTGGGGCCGGGGCCGCCGCAGCCACGTTCGTTATGCGCCTACCCGAACGGCTTCGAACACGAAACTATCGTAAAAGAAGAACTTCACGCGCTTCTTACGCATCATTTTGAACCCAGCGCGGTATAGGATGCGTTCGACTTCGTCGTAGCTGAACATATGGAGCTTCGTCATGCGATTCTTCTGATGAAATTTTTGGCCCATCGCCATCCAGAAGTCGTTCATCGGCGTGCGAATCGCAAACGAACCGACGACCTTATGGGACGCGAGCGACGCTAAACGCGTCAGCATTTGGGAAACTTCCTCGTACGGATAGTGGAACAGCACGTCGAGGCAGCAGACCACGTCGTACGTGCGCGCTTCGCCGGCGAGTGCGGCAATGTCGCCCACTTGGAAACGCGGCGGGATGCCCTTGGTCCGCCCGGCGTTGATGTATTTCGCGAAGTGGATCATCGGCGCGGAAACGTCGAACGCGTCGACTTCGTAGCCGTGGCTTGCGAGCGCGGTCGAGAGCGCCCCCGTGCCGCAACCTGCGTCGAGGGCGGTGTGGCCTTTCGCGGTCGCGATCCACGAAACGACGGTTTCGAGCGCTTGATCGTGGCCGTCACGGATGACTTTCCAGATCGGCGGAATGTCGCCCGAACCGTAGATCGCGCTCCAACGCGAGAACCCGGAAGTCTCGAAATACGTACGAACGCGCTTGCCGGTTTCCGACGCTTCGCGCTCGGAGAAGAGTGCGGTTTTGGCCGGCGCCGCAATGCGCGGAAGGCTGACGGGAGTCTGAATCATACGGCGTCCTCTCAGAAGTCGGCGGCTCCGACATCTACGAGTCTACCGGCGGGCGCTCCGCGGAGCCGTGACAGGTATCACCCCCGGCGAAAGGTCGCTAGAGCCCGGCGGGCGGCGAGGCGGTGCCGCAATGCCACCACCCGCCGCAATAGATACAGGGCGATGATACCGGTGAACAGCACGGTCGCGAGCGCGACGACGGCTTTGACGATGAAGATTGCGGCCAGAAGCGCGGCGAATGCGAGCGTACCCACGAGGGTCGAGCGGACCAAGAGCGTCATGTGAGGGTTCCTCCGGGTAGACGTACCGGGGGGTCCGCCCGCAAGTTTCGCGACGCTGCGACTGCGGGCTACGAAGCTCCGCTCGCGGCAAGCTGGGCGAGCGCGTTCATGTCGCGCAGCGCGATCGTCGCATTCTTGCGCGTTTCGATGATGCCGCGTTCCTGGAGTTCGTGCAGCTTGCGCGTCACGGTCACGCGATTGGAACCGATCATATCGGCGAGGCGCTGATGCGTCAGCGGATAGTCGATGACGCTGAGCGCGCCCTCGGGTTTGCCGAATTGTTTGGCGAGTTCCAGGAGCGTCCGGTAGAGTCGCAGGTTAACGCTGTTGTTGAGCAGATCTTCGATGAGGACTTGAGACTCGGTAAGCCGCCGCGCGAAATTTGCGATCACGTCGAGTGCGGCGGTCGGCTGTGCCGAGACGATTTCGGTCATCTGACGTTCGTCGGCGGAGATGATGCGCGAGCCTTGCATCGCTTCCGCGCACAGGCACGAGAGGCTCTGCTCTTCGGTGCGCCATTGCAAGAAGACGTCGCCGGGCCCGAGGATCGAGATCGTTATGCAGCGGCCGTTCGGCAATAAATTGTAGAGCCGGAGCTTTCCGTAATCGACGAAGTGGAACTTCATGCCCTCGTCATAGAGGGGCGGGATCTCGTCGCCGGGCTGCAGCTCGACGACTTCGAACGACGCCGCCTTGCGCATCATGACGGCGCGAAGCTGTTCTTTTTTGGCGCGTTCGCTCGCATCGTCGCGGCGCGTATCTTGATCGGTCTTATATCCCTGGGCGACCGCCATCGCGATCATCGAGCGCAGATCCGCGATTTCGTTGATGATTTGAAGCGGCGGAATGGCGCCGTCGTTGGCCTCCAGCAGCGCGACCTCAATCATGTTGGTCGCTTCCATCGTGCGGCCGATGGCATCGCTGAGATCGAAGCCTTTACTGGATTGGAAGCGGCCCGCTTCGCGCGCGAAGCCCAAGAGCTCGTCGAAATCCGACGTCTCCACGGCTTTGACGATCGCCTGCCAATACATATTGTGCACGACGACCGTCTCCGGCTGCGCGACCGTATCGTAATCGGACTTGGTCTGTCCGATCCAGCGCTCGTTATAGATAGACGTGCTCTTGCGGAGCATGTCGGCGAGTACGGCTGACACGCGGCCTATGATTAGTGCAATGCATGGGTCGCCCTGCGCGGCGCTCGGAAATGACGTGCGGCCGCGCTCGGCTGGCCCGCATGACTCCAAGAAGCCCCCGGTCCGCCGCGCGGCGAATGAGCGGCTGGTGGAAGCACCATTCTCGGCGCTGCATCCGGTCGTCGGCAGCTGGTGCGACGCCAAACTCGGCTCTCCGACGCCGCCCCAAGTCGAAGCGCTGCCGCTCGGGCTCGCGCGCCGCACGCATCTCATCTGCTCGCCCACCGGAACCGGAAAGACGCTCGCCGCGTTTTTGCCGCTGATGAGCCGGCTCGCCGAGCTGCGCGACCGCGACGAACTCCTTGCGCGGCCGTACGTGCTGTATATCTCGCCGCTTCGCGCGCTCGGCTACGACGTCGAACACAACGTGCGCCGGCCGTTGCGCGAGATGGGCTTACTGGAACGGCCCAATACCGAACGCGCCGTCCTGCGCCGCGGCCGCATCCGGGAAACGTTCGTTCGCACGGGCGTGCGCACGAGCGACACGCCCGTCGAGGAACGTCGCCTGATGATGACGCGCCCGCCGCACATCCTCATGACCACCCCCGAATCGCTCGCCCTGATGCTCGCGATGGAATCGTATCGCAAGCATCTGCGCGCCGTCGACACCGTCATCATCGACGAAGTGCACGCGCTTGCGAGCAACAAGCGGGGCTCGTATCTGTCGCTCTGTTTGGAATCGCTCGAAGATCTCGTGCCCGCGGGTCTCGTGCGCGTCGGACTGTCGGCGACCGTCGCGCCGCTCGATCGCGTCGCTCGCTTCGTTTCGGGTGCCGAGCGCGCGTGCGCGATCGTCGATAAACGCGGTTTGCGCGCGATCCGCCTCGAGATCAGCGCGCCGTTTACCGGCGCGATGGCGCCCATGACGAAGGTTGCGGAGCGCTGCGTCGAGCTTGGTGCCGACGTACGCACGCAACTCGTGTTCACGAACGTGCGCAGTCAGGCCGAACGGGTCGCCCACGAGATGGCGCTCGTCGTCGATCCCGGGCTCGCCGCCGGAGAACGCGCCGGCGTGTCGGTCGCATCGCCCGATGCGATTCCGCGGCCGCGTACCGATGCGAAGATCGGCATCCACCATAGCGCGCTCGAACGCAGCGTGCGGCACCGGACCGAAGCGCAGCTGCGAGCCGGCGAGCTTCATACGGTCGTCTGCAGCTCGAGCCTCGAACTCGGCGTCGATATCGGTTTCGTCGATCGCGTCTGCATCGTCGGCGGTGCGCGGGGGATGACGCCGACGTTGCAGCGCGTCGGACGCGCAGGTCACCGGCCGGGTGCGATCGCCGACGGCGTGGTCGTGGCGCAAGACCGCGACGACATCATCGAGGCGGCGGCGACGAAGCGCTGCATCCGCGCAGGCATTATCGAAGAGCTCGCGTTTCCCGAAGCACCGCTCGACGTGCTCGCACAGTGGCTCGTGATGAGCGTGTGCTACGACAAGCGAGTGCCGGTCTCGAGTGCCCTCGCGCTCGCGCGGCGCGCCGAACCGTATCGCAACCTGACCGAAGGCGACGTGCGCGCGGTCGTCGCGTATCTCGCCGGCGGCGGCGCCGGCGACGACGCGGCTCACGTGCGGCGGCTGGGTGCGGACGACGCGGCGATCTATGGCCTGGGCCGCGACGTCTGCTCGGCATTTTTCGAGAACGTCGGTACGATCCCCGACGAGACGCACGTGCTCGTGGGTACGCGCGGCGGCGGTGCTATCGGCAAACTCGAGGAGAGCTTCGTCGCGAGCTTACGCGAAGGCGACGTCATGCTCCTCGGCGGGCGGACGTTCAAAGTCAAAGAGGTTCGCTCGGGGGGCGTGACGGTCGAACCGTTCGCGGGGCGGCCCAACGTGCCGACGTGGAGTTCGCACATCAAAGGCGTGCCGACCGTGCTCGCAGCGGAGATCGCCGCCTTGCGTTCGGGTATCGCACGACGGTTGGAGGCCTCCGCCGGCGGCGCGCGCGAAACGCTCGCGTGGCTCGCGCGGCGCTACGGTCTCGAAGGCGTCGAGGCAGCGCACGCCGTGCGATACATCGCACAGCAGATGGCCATCTCGGTGGTGCCCGAACCTGGTAGCGCGCTCGTGGAAATCTATCGGATGGATCGTCGGCAAACCGCGGTGTTTCACACCTGCGCCGGTCGCCGCGCGAACGAAGCGCTCGCGCGTGTTGTCGGCGCGCGCCTCTTTCGCGAACTGCGCGTCAATACGCAGATTACGACCGACGATAACGGGTTTCTCGTCACTATGCCGCTGGGCAAATTGCTGCCGGACGCGGTGTGGGCGACGCTCTTGCATACTCGCGACTTCGAGCGCGATCTGCTCGACGGTTTACGTGCGGGATATCTCCTGCGCCAGCATTTTCGGTACGTTGCGAATACCGGGTTGCTCGTCTTACGGCGAGCGGGCGGTAAGACGCTGCGGCGGACCGGCTTGCGTTGGAACGCTCAAAAAATCTTCGACCGCTTGCTCGAGGCGGAACCGGATTTTCCGCTGCTGCGCGAGACGGTACGTTTCGTCACGACCGATCTGCTCGACGCGCCGGGAGCCCTCGCGTTCATCGCGGCGTTGCCGGCGGAATTGCGGGTCGTCCATCCGGCGGCCGCGTCGCCGTTTACGTTCGGCATCGTGACGTCGAGCTTCGGCGACTCCGTCGTGATGGACGATCGCACGAGTATGGTCGAAGCGCTCCACGAACGCGTTCTCGCCGTTATGGGTGAAGGCGAACGTGCGGCTCCCGTCGTTACGCGTGACGGGCCGTTATTCGATCCCGCCTTCGCAGCCGAAAGCGGCGATAGCATCGCGCGCGCCGCGAAGATCAAGAACCGCCGGCTGCCCCGGCGCCATAAGACGGTTCGATGATTCCGTCGCGTTCGGCTGAGGAATTCGAACTGATGCCCGGCGTCGTCGCTTTGGGAACCGGGCTCCTGTGGCTAGGGGCGAGCCGGACGCTGATCGCGGCGGACGCGCACTTGGCCTACGAAGAGGTCGTGGGCGGGGCGCTGCCGCTGTGGAGCACGACGGAGCTTGCGGCCTTGCTCGCGCTGGCCGCGGCCCGCGTCGCGGCGCGCGAGATCGTGTTTCTCGGCGATATCGTCCATGGGTCCGAGATGAGTGAAGGCGCGACGCGGACGGTCCGGCGCGCGCTCGACGACCTTCGCGCGGCCGCGCGCGTGACGCTCGTCGCCGGCAATCACGAAGGCCGCTCGCGTGCGTTTGCGGTGCTCGGCGCGACGGTCGAAGCGTGCGAGCGCGATGGGTGGCTGCTCGTGCACGGCGATCGTCCGGCGGTACTCGGCACGCGCACAATCATCGGGCACCTCCATCCGAGCCTGCACATGGGGGGCGGGGCAAACGTACCGGCGTTCGTTGCGAGCGACAGGCTCGTTTGCGTTCCGGCGCTCACGCCGTATTCGAGCGGTCTCGACGTGCTCGGTGACGACTTCGCACGCGCGCTCGGCTCGTGGTCGGTGACGCGGCGCGACGCGCACGTCGTCGCGACCGCCGGCGACCGCGTCTTTCCGTTCGGTTCCCTCGCGGCGTTACGTACGACCCTCGGCCGGACCGCCAACGGGGCGCCGCGCCGGCCCGCGTCATTTCGTAAGCGGCACCTTCGCTCCGACCGGTAAGCGCTCGGTCGCCGTGGCGCGACGGCAGCTACAGGTGGCCGAGCACGTCGAGGGCATGATAGATCGCCGCGGCCTGCGATCCGACTTCGATCGTTCCGTCGCGCACGTAGCGACGCAGGTCCGCAAAGCTCGCCAGTTCGACGTCGATATCTTCGAGCGGATCGAATTTAAGCGCCGCGAGCGGGCGCGCGTCCTTCGCGAGGTAGAGGTGGTAACGTGTGGTCGAACTCGTCGGGTCGAGGATGAAGCTGCGGAGTAAGGCGAAGTCCTGGGGCGCGCTCACGTAGCCCGTTTCTTCGGCGAGTTCGCGCGCGGCGCAGTCGGCGGAGGTTTCGCCGGGATCGATGCCGCCCGCCGGCAGTTCGAGGACGGTTTCCGCGATGCCGTGCTTGTACTGGCGAACGAGCACGATGCGGTCGTCCGGCGTGACGGCGAAAACGACGGCGAAGCCGCGCGATTCGCGAACGTAGTAGTCGCCCACGCGCGTACCGTCGTCCAGCTCGATTTGATCGCAGCGGAGGCGAAAATACGGCGACTCGATGACGATCTCCGATTCGACGACTTTCCAAGTACGTTTTTTGCCGTCGTTCATTCGGTCTACGATACGCGGCGCGACGCAAAGACTCAAGCGTTGCGGCGGCAAAGGTCGCCGTAACGTACCTCGACTTCGGAGCACGGCAAAGATCGAAGCGCTAAAAATCGGGCAACACTATCAGACGACGTACGGAACGCTGTGGAAAGACGGCACGTACTTTCCGCGCGCGACGAGCGTCATGGTTGCGGGTCTGCATCTCGATCAAGGGTTCTGCGTCCGCTTTCCAACCGAGGTCGACGGCGAGCCGCTCGAAACGTGGGAGGATTGGGATGAGACGGATTTCTTGGCCGAAGCGGGGACGATCGAGGGCGAAGCGGTGGTCAACGCCACCGTGCTCGCCGAAGCGCGCGAAGTACTCGACGACGCCGACGACGGCACGCATCTCCACCTCCACGAAAGCGACGATGACTGAACGCGCCGGCCTCCTCTGCGCGGCGTTCGCCGTCGCCTTCGCTGCAGCTCCGGCGCTCGCCGCGCCGCCGGGCACGAGCGTCCCCGCCGTGGCGGGAGACGCGGCCTACAAGGCGCTCGAGAGAGCGTACTTCGCGCAGAATTTCAAGGCGAATCCGATTGCGGCGACCATGGCCGGCGTGCACGACGCAGACGCGCGTTTGGGATCGTTCGCCTCGACGGACTACGCCGCACAACTCGCGACCGATCGCGCGTATCTGGGCAAACTCGAGGCGCTCGATCGGGCGACGCTTTCGCCCGAAGTCGCGATCGATGCGACGATGCTCGCAAATGCGCTCCACGACGATCTCGTCATCAACGGCGAACTCGAAACGTGGCGTCATAATCCCGATCTGTACGTCAATCTCGCAAGCGGCGGCGTGTATGCGGTCGTCGAGCGCGCGTACGCGCCCGTGCAGACGCGAGCGCGGCAAGCGATCGCGCGGGAACTCGCGATTCCCGGGCTCGTCGCGCAGGCCGAAGCCAACCTTACGTCGTCGGATCTGACGACCGCGCGGCTCGCCGCGGACGACGCCCGCGGTAGCGAAGAATTTTTCTTGAAGACCGTGCCGCAAGCGCTCGGAACGCTCGGCGATCCGGCGCTCGCCGCGGAGCTCGCCAAGGCGGATACGGTTGCGAAAAACGCGCTCGCAGCGTACGCCGCTTGGATCGACGGCCACCTGGTCGCGCATCCCTCCGGCACGTATGCGATCGGCGCGAAAGCGTATAGCGAGCGCCTCAAATACGAAGAAGCGCTCGACATTCCGCTCGCGCAATATCTCAAAATCGGCGACGACGCCCTAGCCGCCACGCGCGCGCAATTCGTGGCGCTCGCGAAAACGATCGATCCGACGAAACCGCCGGAAGCGGTTGCGGATGCGATCAAGAGCGTCCATCCGACTGCGGCGAATCTGCTGGCGGCGGCCCAAAAAGACCTCGCGGAACTTCGCGCCTTCGTGATCGAACGCAAGATCGTCACGCTGCCGGCCGAGGCCGATATCGACGTCGTCGAGACCCCCGTGTTTGAGCGTCAGACGACGTTTGCATCGATGGATGCGCCGGGTCCGCTCGAGTCCGTCGCGACGCACGCATTCTATAACGTCACGCCCGTCGATACGAAGAAATCGAAAGCAGAGCAAGATGACTATCTCGGTTTCTTCAACGACTTCAATCGCCCCATCGTCTCCGCGCACGAAGTCTATCCGGGCCACTACATCAACTTCACGATCGATAAAAAACTGCCGCTGAGCCTCACGCGGCGTTTGCTCTGGACGGCGTCGTTCGGCGAAGGCTGGGCACACTACGACGAGCAGATGATCGTCGATGAAGGCTGGGGCGGTGGCGACCCACGCGTGCGCTTGGCGCAACTCGGTGGCGCGCTCGTTCGCGAATGCCGTTACGTCGTCGGCGTGCGCGAACACACGGCGGGTATGACGGTCGACCAAGCGACGACCTTCTTCATGGACAACGCGTTCATGGCAAGCGACCCGGCGCATCGCGAAGCGCTGCGTGGCACGCAAGATGCGACGTACGGTTATTACACGCTCGGCAAACTCGAGATCCTCAAATTGCGGGCCGACATGCAGAAGAAGCTCGGAGGGGCCTTCTCGCTGCAGACGTTTCACGATCGATTGCTCGCCCACGGGGATCCGCCCATTCCGCTGCTGCGGCCGCTGCTGCTCGGCTCGAGCGATGACGGTAAGGTTCTGTAGTGTTTGCCAGGCATACGGCGATCGTCGGTGACGACCGGCTCGAAGCGATCGCGACGCGCCAGTCACTACAGTCTCCGGGGTTCCATGACGCCTTACTCGCACACGGCGATCCGCCGATGGCGATCGTACGCAAGATCGTGCCCGGTGCCGAAGACGACGGTACATTGCTTTAAGTTCGCTTGGGAGGACGCTCAATGAAAACGATGGATGCGCGAGTCGCTACGCCGCTGCTGGGCACGATGATGGACGTCGATCTGACGATCGCGTGGATTTTCGAACACGTGATGCGCAACAACGGCGGCCGCGAAGTCGTCTCGCGCAGCGACGACGGTTCGCTCTTCCGTTACACGTACGCGGAATTCGGCAAGCGCGTCGCGCAGCTCGCTCACGCACTGATCGAACTCGGCGTCCGCCCCGGAGATCGCGTCGCGAGTTTCGCCTGGAACAATCACCGTCATCTGGAGCTTTATTACGCGGTGCCGATGATCGGCGCCGTCCTGCACACGACGAACATCCGGCTCTTTTCAGATCAGGTGTGCTGGGTGTTCGAGCACGCGGGCGATGCGCTCGTGTTCGTCGACGGCTCGCTCGCGCCGGCGGCGGCGAGCGCGATGGCAACGCGGCCGGAATACCGCCTGCCGTTCGTCGTCATGGGCCCGACGGACGTAACGATAGCGGGCGCACACGATTACGAAACGCTGCTCGCCGGAAGACCCGACACCTATGCGTGGCCGCGGCTCGACGAGAAGAGCGCCGCCATTTTATGCTACACGTCCGCGACGACGGGCGATCCGAAGGGAGTCGCGTTCTCGCATCGCTCGACGGTCTTGCACGCACTGGCTGCGGGAACCGTCGATATGCTCGCGATCTCACAGCGCGACGCCGTGATGCCCGTCGTGCCGATGTTCCACGTCAACGCGTGGGGCACGCCGTATCTCGCACCGATGGTCGGCGCGAAGCTCGTCCTACCGGGACCGAAGCTCGATCCGGCCAGCATTATCGATCTCGTCGACGGCGAGGGCGTGACGATGTCGCTCGGCGTGCCGACGGTATGGCTCGCCGTGCGGGACGAACTCGAACGCCGCGATGCCAGGCTGCCGACGCTAGAGACGCTCGTAATCGGCGGCTCGGCGGTGCCGCCGTCCCTCTTCGACGATCTCGAAAAGCGCGGCATCCATACGATTCATGCCTGGGGCATGACGGAGATGTCCCCGATCGGCACCGCGTCTCGCCTCACACACGATTTGGCCGGCGCCCCGGAGGACGTCCGGCGCCAGCATCTGCTCAAGCAGGGGCGCTTTACGGCGATGGTCGCGTGGAAGCTGCTCGACGACGACGGCAACGATGTGCCGCACGACGGCACGACCCCGGGGGCGCTGTGGGTTCGGGGGCCGGCGGTCACGGCCTCGTACTATCGCGTTGCAGCCGACCTGCCGTGTTTTGCCGGCGGCTACTTTCACACGGGCGATATCTGCACCGTCGACGCCCACGGTTTCATGCAGATCGTCGACCGCTCCAAAGATCTCGTGAAATCGGGCGGCGAATGGATTTCCTCGGTCGATCTCGAGAATCTGCTCATGGGTCATCCGGCGATTCGCGAAGCCGCCGTCATCGGTTTGCCGCACGCGAAGTGGGTCGAGCGACCCGTCGCAGTCGTGGCGCTGCGCGCCGGACAGCACGTCGACGAACCGGCGGTGCGCGCGTGGCTCGGGGAGCGCGTCGCCAAGTGGATGGTTCCCGATCGGGTCATATTCGTCGAGGCGATTCCGCGCACGGGGGTCGGCAAATTTCTCAAGCGCGACTTGCGCGCACGATACGCGGATCTCTTGACGACGGCGTAACGATCGTCCACGCGGGGGCGAGCCACGCTTTCATGTCACGAGATGCCTGAAACGGGACGAGGGATCGCCGGGTATAGGTGCGTATAGCACCCGTCCAACGGTCACGCCCCAATCACCCAATTTGGTAAAAAGCTGTACCGCGCCCCATAAAGGAATGAACGTGCCAGAGTTCAGCGATGCGAGACAACTCGAATTGATGTGGGAGTCCGATCCCCGCTGGGCCGGAATTCGCCGCCCGTATAGCGGCGCCGATGTCGTTCGCCTGCGCGGGTCGGTTCATATCGAACACACCCTCGCGCGCGTCGGCGCCGAGCGGCTTTGGAAATCGCTCTCGAACGAACCGTATGTCGCCGCGCTCGGCACGATGACCGGCGGTCAGGCGACGCAAGCGGCGAAGGCCGGGCTCAACGCGATCTACCTCTCCGGCTGGCAGGTCGCCGCCGATGCCAACGGCGCCGCCCAAACCTATCCAGACCAGAGCCTCTATCCCGCCAATTCCGCGCCCGATCTCGTGAAGCGCATCAATAATGCGTTCCAGCGCGCCGACCAGATCCAGCAATCGGAAGGCAAAGAAAACCTCAACTACTTCTTGCCGATCGTGGCGGACGCAGAAGCCGGCTTCGGCGGCGCGCTTAACGTCCACGAGATCATGAAAGCCTTCATCGAGGCCGGCGCCGCGGGCGTGCATTTCGAAGACCAACTCGCGTCGGAAAAGAAATGCGGCCATATGGGCGGCAAGGTGCTGATCCCCACGAAGACGGCCGTGCGCAATTTGATTTCCGCTCGACTCGCGGCCGATCTTCTCGGCGTTCCGACGCTCGTCGTCGCGCGCACCGACGCCAGCGGCGCGCAACTCATCACGAGTGACGTCGACCCGGCCGACCGCCCGTTCATCTACGGCGACCGCACGGAAGAGGGCTTCTTTCGGCTGCGGGGCGGCATCGAAGCGGCCATCGCTCGCGGCATCGCCTACGCCCCGTATGTGGATCTCATTTGGTGCGAAACGAGCGAGCCGAACATCGAGGAAGCCAAACGCTTCGCCGATGAAGTTCACGCGCAATTCCCCGGCAAGTGGCTCGCGTATAACTGTTCGCCGTCGTTTAACTGGAAATTGAAGCTCTCGCAAGCCGATATCGAGACGTTCCAACAGCAGCTCGGCGCGATGGGCTACAAGTTCCAATTCATCACCCTCGCCGGCTTCCACGCGCTCAACCACTCGTTCTTCCAGCTCGCCACGGCGTATAAAGCGCGCGGCATGGCCGCGTATTCGGAGCTGCAGCAAGAAGAGTTCGCGGCGGAATCCACCGGGTACACGGCGACGCGTCACCAGCGCGAAGTCGGCACGGGGTACTTCGATGAGGTCGCGCAAGTCGTCAGCGAAGGTAAATCGTCGACGACCGCACTGCACGGGTCGACCGAAGAAGAACAGTTCTCGCCGGTGGCCGCACACTAGGCTGGCGCGTGCGCGGCCGCCATTCGGGGAACACGTTCCCGCATGGCTGCCGTGCGTACGAACATTCCGCAACGACTCGATCGCCTGCCGTGGGCGCGCTGGCATTGGACGATCGTCATCGGCCTCGGCATCACGTGGATTCTCGACGGCCTCGAAGTGACGATGGTCGGCTCGATCGGTTCGCGGTTGCAAGAACCACAAGGGCTCTCGCTGACCGCGACCGACGTCGGCTTTTCCGCCACGGTGTATCTCGTCGGCGCGGTCGTCGGTTCGCTCGTCTTCGGCTATCTCACCGATCGCTTCGGCCGCAAGAAGCTCTTCTTGATCACGCTCGCGTGGTATCTTGTCGCAACGTTGCTCACTGCGACGTCGTGGAACGTATGGAGCTTTCTCGCCTTCCGTTTTCTCACGGGGCTCGGCATCGGCGGCGAATATAGCGCGATCAACTCCACGATCGACGAATTGATTCCGGCGGCGCGCCGCGGCTGGGTCGATCTCGCGATCAACGGCACGTATTGGTTCGGCGCTATTCTCGGCAGCGGGGCGAGCATCGTGCTGCTCGATCCGCGCGTCGTCGACCAGCACGTCGGCTGGCGCCTCGCCTTCGGACTGGGCGCCGTCGTGGCGGTCGGCATCGTCTTCATTCGCAAGAATCTTCCGGAAAGTCCGCGCTGGCTGCTCACGCACGGCCGGGCAGACGAAGCGGAAGCGACGCTCGCCGAAATCGAAGCGACGGTCCGTCGGCAGACCGGCGGCGCGGCGCTGCCCGAACCGCACGGCGCCATGGAGATCGACACGGCGCGGAGGCATCGGCTCGGCGACGTGTGGCACGCGATGATCGGCTCGTATCCCGAGCGCACCGTCGTCGCGTTCGCGTTGATGATCACGCAGGCGTTCTTATACAACGCGATCTTCTTCACGGAATCGCTCGTACTCACGACGTTCTTCCACGTTCCGCCGCAGAACGTCGGCTACTATATCTTTCCGTTCGCCCTCGGAAATCTGCTCGGGCCGCTGTTGCTCGGCCACTTTTTCGACAGCGTCGGGCGGCGGCCGATGATTGCGGGCACGTATGCAGTTTCGGGCGTGCTGCTCTTGGGCACTGGCGTGCTCTTCGCGCGCGGCGTGCTCGACGGCACGACCATCACGCTCTGCTGGTGCGTCATTTTCTTTTTTGCCTCGGCCGGCGCGAGCGCGGCCTATCTGACGGTAAGCGAGACGTTTCCGCTGGAGATTCGGGCGATCGCAATCGCGATCGTGTATAGCGTGGGAACGCTCGTCGGCGGCGCCGTCGCTCCGTTGCTCTTCGGGGCGTTGATCGCGACGAAGCAGCCGTCCGCGATTTTTTACGGATATGCGGCCAGCGCTTTCGCCATGCTCGTGGGCGCCGCGATCGAATGGTGGCTCGGCTTCGAAGCCGCCGGCAAGCGACTCGAAGAGATCGCCGCGCCGCTCGGGGCGCTGCCTACGCCGGCACGAGCACCGCGACCGGAAACGGCGTAAGCGACACGTCCGCCGTCACGTAGGCGCCCGCCGCGTCGCGCTGCGCGACGACGACGCTACCGGTGAATCGGTCGACGTAGCGCTGCGAGCTTGCCGCGGGGAGCCGGATACGCTCGTCATCGAAGGCCAAGCGGGGTGCGGCGTCGTCGCGTCCCAAGAGCTTGCGGACGAGGCGCGGCGCCACGACGACGACGTCGTCCCGCGCGTAGGCGACGAGGTGCTCGGCACGCGCGCCCGTCGTCTCGAGCGGCACGTAGTTGCCGTCCAGAAACGTTCGCGGCCGTTCGCGACGCAGATGTAAGAGCCGCCACGTCACGTAGGCCTTGATGCGCCCGTCGCGCCAATGCGCGAGCAACTCGGCGGCCAGCGGCGCGGCGTCGCCCCGCTCGATGCGGCCGTGCATGATCTCGAGGGCGGCTCCGCGTAGCGCGTAATCGACGGGGCGTCGATTGTCGGGATCGACGAGCGAGAAATCCCAAAACTCGCAGCCCTGATAGATGTCGGGAATGCCCGGCGACGTGAGCTTGAGCGTTACCTGAGCGAGGCTCGAGAGCGCCGCGCTCGGCGCGATCGTGCGCACGAACGCACTCATCTCGCGGATGAAGATGTTCCCGCGGCGCGGGGTGAGCAGCGAACGCACGAAAGCGAGCATCGCATTTTCGTAGGCTGCGTTCGGATTGGTCCAACTCGTACGAAATTTCGCCTCGCGCATCGCCTTGCGCACGTACTCGCCGATGCGCTCGATATACGCATCCGATTCGCTCGCATCGATCGATTCGCGGTCGAGCCAATCCATCGGCCACGTCCCGAGCAACGCCTGGTAGAGGTGGTATTCGTCGTTTTCCGTCGGCGCCGGCGTGCCGTCGGCGTTTCCTTTGCGGCGTGCGTTGAGGCGATTCCATCGGCGGATCGCACGATCCCAAAGGCCCGGCATCTCGGAGAGCGCGTCGATACGCACGCGTGTATCTTCGCCGCGTTTGTGATCGTGCGTCGCGGTCGCGAGCATCGCGTGCGGATGGAACTCGGCCCGCTCCGCGTTCTTGCGATGGAATTCCGCGACGGACGTGCCGAAGCGCCGCGGATCGCCGCCGACTTCGTTGAGCGACGCGAGGCGTACGTAGCGATAGAACGCCGTGTCTTCGACGGCCTTGGCCATGACGGGACTCGTATATTGTTGGAACTTCATCGCGAAACGCAAGACGGAGCGCCGTTCGTAATTCTCCGATTGCGCGGCCGTCGCCACGCGAAGCACGCTTGCGATAAATTCGAATACGCGATCGTCGCCGAGTTCGCTGCGCTTTTTCGCCGCACCCACCGCCCAGGCGATGAAGCGTTCGTCGTCGTCTTCGACGTCTTCGTGCGTGACGTAGGTGCGATAGACGGGGAAAGACGCGATCACTTCGGTGAGGGCATCGCGCAGGACGTTGAACGTGTAATCGTTCGAACGGCGATCCATCTCGGCTATGCGGTCGAGCATCGTGACGAGAACTTCGAGCTCGCTTGCGAGCGTGGCGCGCATGATGTCTTTTTTCGCGCGGTACGCGAATTGATCGAAATTCGTCGCGATGCCCGCGAATTGGCGATAGATTCGATCGAACGCAAGCTCGCTCTTGGAATCGACGAAGAGCCCGTTGACCAGATTCATGAAGTCGTAGCCGGTGGTGCCCGCGATACGCCAATCGCGCCGCAGCGTTTCGAAACGCGCGAGAATTTTTTCGACGACGAGATATTGCGGATGTCCGAGCGCCGACGCACGATCTTGCAAGAACGTGCAGTAGCCTCCGGGATTGAAGAGCCCATCGACGTGATCGATCCGTAAGCCCTGAATGCGGCCCGATTCGATCAATGAGAAAACGAAGCGGTGCGTTTCGGCGAGCACGTCCGCGTCTTCGACGCGCAGACCCGCCAGATCGTTGATATCGAAGAAGCGACGGTAGTTGATCTCGTCGGCGGAGACGCGCCAATAAGCGAGCCGGTAGTGCTGGCGTTGCAGCAACGCATCGAGCCGGTCGATGGCCACCGGATCGCTGCCCACACGATACGTGCCGAGCGCCGCTTCGATCGCGGCGGCTATAGCTGTATCGCGCGCGACCGCCGCCAGTTCCGCTTTGAGGGCGCTCGCGCGCTCGCGCGGTGCGCCGTCGAATTCCGCTGCGAGCGCCCGTAGCGGCCAGGCTGCGCCCGCGACGTGTCCGACGGCGAGGGAAAGGAACGCGCCGTACGACTCCGTCGCGATGGGAAAGTGGCTTTCGTAATAGGCGATCGAAAACGTGCCCGTCGCTGCGTCGAAGCGCGGCGCGAGTTCGCCGCGCTCGAGCACGCGGCCGTAATAGTCGCCTAAGAACGGCACGAGCACCCGCCCGCGCATCTCGGCGCGCAGCGGCTGCCAGTCGATATCAAAAAACTTCGCATACGGAGAGCCCTCGCCCCACTCCAAGACGTCTTGCCACCAGGGATTTTCGGCACCGCCCACGCCCATGTGATTGGGCACGAAATCCAAGACATGCCCGATTCCGGCGGCCTGCGCGGCGTCGATCATCGCCGCGTGTTCGGCGACGGTACCGACTTCGGGATTGAGTCGATTCGGATCGACGACGTCGTAGCCGTGCGTGCTGCCCGGACGTGCTTTCAAGTACGGCGACGCGTACATCGACCCGATTCCGAGCGCGTCGAGATACGGCACGATCGCGCGGGCGTCGTCGAATCGAAAGGCGGCATTAAATTGCAGGCGATAGGTGCTGAGCGGAACGCTCGAGATCAATCGAGCGTCCACCGGACGCTCCAGGGCGGCGCGATGCCGTCGGGATAGGTCGGGTCGTGCGTGCTGAAGACGACGAAACCTTGTGGCAGCGTGGAAAATTTCGTCCCCGCCGTGGGCCCGAGATTCGCTTCGAGCGCGAGCGTGCTCGCGTCATCGAGCCGCCACGTCGCGCGCAGACCCGTCGCGCCGAACGTTTCGAAGCGACTGTCGTTTCCGGTCACGCGCTCGATGCGCGGCACGATCTCGCGCCGGCGCAGCGCTAAAAGATTTCGGTAGAACGCAAGCCACGCCGCGTGCGGTGCGGTCGCGCGCTCCTCCCAGCGTAACCGGCTTCGTTCGAACGTCTGCGCCGCTGAGGGATCCGGGATACGTTCCCGCGCGCGCTCGTCGGCAAATTCGGCGAACGATGCGAATTCGCCGCGGCGCCCTTGCGTGACGGCGCGCGCCAAGTCAGGTTCGAAATCGCAGAAAAAGAGGAACGGCGTACTCGCCCCCCACTCTTCGCCCATGAAGAGCAGCGGAACTGGCGGCGCCAGCAAGAGCATGGCGACGATCGCGCGGACGGCGTCATCGGTCGCGAGAGCGGTGAGCCGTTCGCCGAACGGACGATTTCCGATCTGATCGTGATTCTGCGCGAACGTGACGAAGGACGACAGGCGGAGGTGCGCGCTCGGTTCGCCCCGCGCGACGCCGTTACGGTGCGCCGAGGGTTCCCCTTGATACGCGAAACCCGCCGTGAGCGTGCGGCCCAAGAGGGCGATCGGGTCGCGTGCATAATCGCTATAGTATCCGTCGCGCTGCCCCGTTGCGATCACGTGTGCCGCATGGTGCGCATCGTCGTTCCATTGCGCTTGAAAACCCGCTTCGAGTAACCGGCTTTCGTTATCGTCGTTCTCGACGACGAGGTGCACGGTGCGCTCGACGCCCGCGCGAACCGCGGCGGCGAGCTCCAGCAGAAACGCGCGCTGCTCGCCGTCGTAGATCGTATGCACCGCATCGAGACGTAAGCCGTCGAAGCGATATTCGGTGAGCCAGTAGATCGCATTGCAGATGAAAAACGCGCGAACGCCGGCGCGTTCGGGCGCCGCGACGTCGATCGCCGCGCCCCACGGCGTTTGATGGCGTTGCGTATAGAACTCGCCGGCGTAGGCGTGCAGATAATTTCCTTCGGGACCGAAGTGGTTGTAGACCACGTCGAGATAGACCGAGAGGCCGAGCGCGTGCGCGCGAGCGACGAAGGCCCGCAGCTCGTCCGGCGTGCCGTAATTGTGCGACGGCGCGAACGGCAGTACGCCGTCGTAGCCCCAGTTGCGGTCGCCCGGTACGTCGGCGAGCGGCATGAGTTCGACCGCCGTCACGCCGAGATCGACGAGGTCGGAGAGCCGCTCGGCCGCAGCCGCATACGTCCCGGCCGCGGTAAACGTGCCCACGTGCAACTCATAGAAGACGGTCTCGTGCCACGGACGCGCCGTCCACGACTCGCCCGGCCAGGTGTAGGCCGCCGGATCGACGACGACGCTCGGGCCGTGAACGCCGTCGGGCTGATAGCGCGACGCCGGATCGGGCGCGCGTAGCCCGTCGATGACGAACGCATAACGCGCCCCCGCGCCGGCATCGGCGACGACGGTTTCGAAAAAACCGTCGTCGCCGCGGGCCAGGGGGTACCGCCCGGCGCAGGGCGCTTCTATCGCCACGTCGACCGAGCGCGCGCTCTGGGCGAACAAGCGAAAGAGAACGCCGCCATTGGATAAGACGCGCGCTCCGAACGGCATTGAGGTAAGGCTATCGACGGACATTGCGGTCTGTCTTACCCCTCACGTTCCTCGCCGAACCGAGCGGCCGATGCTAGCGGGGCTCGCCGCCAGACGGGTTTAGCCGGTGCGGCGCGACTCGCCGGAATGAAAGGCCAGCGCCACGCCGTTCATGCAGTAGCGCAATCCCGTCGGCTTGGGACCGTCGTTAAAGACGTGACCGAGATGTCCGGCGCAGCGGCGGCAATGGACCTCGGTGCGCGTTTCGAAGAGCGACGAGTCGGTGGTCGTCGCCACCGCGTTCGGCAAGGGGGCGTAGAAACTCGGCCACCCCGTGCCGCTATCGAACTTGGTCTCTGCGTCGAAGAGAGGCAGCGCGCAACCGGCGCAGGCGTAGGTGCCGGCACGATGTTCGCGGTCGAGCGGGCTCGACTCCGGCGCTTCGGTGCCGCTCTGGCGCAAGACGGCGTACTGTTCGGGTTTCAAGCGCGCGCGCCACTGGGCGTCGCTGAAGGCGACTTCGGGCGCTTTCTGCGCCGCGCGAGCGGCGCGGGGGAACGCCGCGAAGGCCGCGAGCGAAAACAAGCCGAGCGTGAAGTGCGAACGAGTGAGCTTGGGTGTCATACACCTACTATAACGTGCGAACGGCGCACAAAGACGTCATCCGGCTTACGCCGAAGCGCCCGAGATGAGCGATCCCGTCGTCCGCGCTTCTCGAAGCGGTTCCGTCCTGACCCTGACGCTGAACCGGCCGGAGAAACTCAACGCGTTCACCGACGAGATGACGCAAGCGCTTTTAGAGGCCTTGGCGTCCGCGGAAGGCGACCCGGCCGTGCGCGCGATCGTGCTGTGCGGTGAGGGCCGCGCGTTCTCCGCGGGTCAGGATCTCGAGGCCTTCGTGCAGATGAAGCGGGCCGGCGCTGCGGCCGTCTCGGTCGCCGAGCATTTGCGGCGCGGTTATAACGTGCTGGTGATGCGGATTCGCTCGATCGAGAAACCCATCGTCGCTTCGCTCGGCGGGATCGCCGCGGGCGTCGGGCTTTCGATCGCGCTCTGCTGCGACGTCCGGATAGCGTCGGACGAGGCGGTGCTCACGCTCGGGTTTTCAAAGATCGGGCTCGTGCCCGACGGCGGCGCGAGCTTCATGTTGCCATTGCTCGCAGGTTTCGGGCGCGGGCTCGAACTTGCGTTGACGAGCGACCGGATCGATGCGCGGGAGGCGCAGCGCTTGGGCCTCGTCAATCGCGTCGTGGCTCCCGGCGGCGATCTCGCCGCCGAGACGGCGGCGTATGCCGCCGCGCTCGCTGCCGTTTCGCCGGTGGCCGCCGCGCTAACCAAACGGGCCTTTAATGAATCGATGCTGCCGCATTTCGCCGCCTGGCTCGAGCGCGAGGCCGACATTCAAGAGGAAGCCGCGGCTGGACCCGATCTCATGGAAGGCGTCGAGGCATTCTTGGGCAAGCGCCGGCCGGCGTTCGCCGCGCGGTGACCGCTCCGGAAAGCGACGATCTCTTCGATCTCACAGGGCGGGTCGCCATCATCACGGGTTCGACGCGCGGCATCGGCCTTGCGATTGCGGAGCAGTTCGCGCGACGCGGCGCGCGCGTCGTCGTTTCGAGCCGAAAGGCCGACGCCTGCGAAGCCGCCCGCGAGTCGATCGTCGCCGCCGGCGGGGATGCGCTCGCGCTGCCGTGCAATATCGCTCATAAAGACCAGCTGCAGGCGCTCGTCACCGGGACCCTCGCACGGTACGGCAAGATCGATATTTTAGTCTGCAATGCGGCCGTCAACCCATATTTCGGCCCGCTCGCCGGCATCCCCGACGACGCCTACGATAAGATCATGAATTCCAACGTGCGCTCCAACCTGTGGCTCGCCAACATGGCGCTGCCGGAGATCGCCCGGGCCGGCGGCGGCGCGTGCGTCATCGTCTCGAGCATCGCCGGCCTCAAAGGTAGCCGCATGCTCGGTGCCTACGGGCTTTCGAAGGCAGCCGACTCGCAGCTCGCGCGCAATCTTGCCGTCGAGTGGGGCGACCGTAACGTGCGGGTCAATACGATCGCGCCGGGCGTCATCAAGACGGACTTCGCGAAGGCGCTCTACGCGGATCCGGAGCTCGAGCGGCGCACCATCGAACAGTATCCGCTCGGGCGTTTGGGCACCGTGGAGGACGTCGCGGGCGTCGCCGTCATGCTCGCATCACGAGCGGGCGCGTTCATCACCGGTCAAACGATCGTCGTCGACGGCGGCACGACGATCGGCGGGTTCGACTAAACCTTCACTTGGAACGAACGTTGCCGGAGTTTGTTCTCCCGACGCGAATGTCAGCAGACCATCGCACGTCACCGACTCGAGGAACTACCGTATGAGCGCCTACAAAGCACCGCTTCGCGACTTCCAATTCCTCATCAACGAGCTCGTCGATTTCGAGGCGATCGCCGGATTGCCGGGCTACGAAGACGTCCGGGATATCGCGGACGCCGTTCTGGAAGAAGCCGGTAACTTTGCGAGCAACGTGCTCGATCCGCTCAACGTCGTCGGCGATCGCCACGGCGCGAAGTTCGTCGACGGCGACGTCATCACGCCGCCCGGCTTCAAGGCCGCCTACAAACAATTTGGCGATGCCGGCTGGGTCGGCTTGCCGATGCCGGCCGAATACGGCGGTCAGGGCCTTCCCTGGCTGATGAGCACCGCGACCCTCGAGATGTGGAACGCATCGAATCTCGGTTTTTCGCTCGGGCCGCTGCTCAATCAGGGCGCGATCGAAGCGATCCTGCTGGTCGGCACCGACGAACAGAAGAAGACGTTCGTCCCGAATTTGGTCTCGGGGAAATGGGCCGGCACGATGGATCTCACCGAGCCCCAGGCGGGATCCGACCTCGCGCAAGTGCGCACGAAAGCCGTGCCGCAGCCTGACGGCACGTATAAGCTCACCGGGCAAAAAATCTATATCACCTACGGCGAGCACGACTACACCGAAAATATCGTTCATCTGACGCTCGCGCGCACGCCGACGGCGCCCGAAGGCGTCAAGGGCATTTCGCTCTTCATCACGCCGAAGTTTCTGGTCAAGGACGACGGCTCGATCGGCGAGCGCAACGACATCTACTGCGCGGGCATCGAGCACAAAATCGGCATTCACGCGTCGCCGACGACGACGATGAATTATGGCGAGAAGGCCGGCGGCGCGACGGGCTACCTCATCGGCGAAGAGAATCTCGGCCTCAAGTATATGTTCATCATGATGAACGCCGCGCGCTTCTCGGTCGGCGTTCAAGGCTATGCGGTTGCAGACCGCGCGTATCAAGCGGCTCTCGCGCACGCGCGCGAGCGCGTGCAGTCCAAAGATATCGCGGCTAAGGAGTGGACGCCGGTCCGCATCATCGAGCATCCCGACGTGCGTCGCATGCTGATGAACTGCAAGTCCCAAGTCGAAGCGATGCGCGCGGTCGCGTTCTTCACGGCCGCAGCGCTCGATCACGAACATGCCGATCCCGATCCGGCGGCGAAAAAAGAAGCCAACGCCATCGTTGAGTTCTTCACGCCGATCGTCAAGGCGTGGTCGACCGAAGTTGCCACGCAAGTCGTTTCCGAAGCGCTTCAGGTTTTCGGGGGCATGGGCTACGTCGAAGAGACGGGCGTCGGACAGTACTATCGCGATATCCGTATCGCGCAGATCTATGAAGGGACGACCGGTATCCAAGGCAACGACTTGCTGGGTCGTAAGTGCCTTAAGGATATGGGGAAGACCGCGACCAAACTCATCGTGCAGATCAACACGACGGTCGTCGAGTGCGGCGAGAGTGAAAACGAACACGTCAAAGCGATCGGAATCGAACTCGGCAAAGCCGCTCGGGCCTTGCAAGAAGCGTCGTTGTGGCTCGGCGGAAATGCGCTCAAAGATCTGCGAGTGACGTTCGCCGGTGCGGTTCCGTATCTGATGCTTTGGGGCTACGTGGCCGGCGGCTGGCAGATGGCGCGCGCGGCGCTCATCGCAAGCAAGAAGCTGGGCTCGGATTCCTTCTACGACACTAAAATCGTAACGGCGCGCTATTACGCGGACCACGTTCTGCCCAAGGTGGTCGGCTACAAGCACGAGATCGTCGCGGGCGGCCCTACGACGATGGCGTTGTCTGAGGACGCCTTCGATACCGACCGCAAGGCGCTCGTCACCGCCTAACGGCAAACGACGCTACGCTCTGCGAGGGCTACACCGGCGGCGCCAAGCCGTCCAGGAGCCGCTCTTCGTGCCCTTCGCGAATCGCTTCGAGCACCGCTTGCGGATTCGCCGACGCCGACATCGCCTCGGCGACGAGATCTTCGCGATTCGGAAGCTCGGGATGGTCGGTCCGAAACTCTTCGAGCAGCTGGATAAGCTTCGTCGTCTTCTGCTCGGCGACGATCGCGACTTGCAACGTGAGCTGCGCCCGATCTTCGGCGAGGCGATCGAGTCGCCGTTGCGTCGTGAGGATCAGCGCGGTCATACAGAGTGCGGTAAACGAGATGAGGCCCTGGAGCCAATAAAATGGCGGAGCGTCGAATTCGCGCAGGTGTAACGGGCCCGCGAACACGTTAACGGTCACCCACACGGCAACGAACGCCGCGATGCAAGCGATGAATTGCGGCCGGCCGAGCGTCGCCGTGACCCGCTCGACCGCCCGTTGCGGCAGGGTCGCCGACAGCGCGTGTTCGACTTTGAAATCGACGATCGAGCGGACCGACGCTTCGACGTGCTCGGGCAATTCTGCGAGAGCGTCGCTCATGTCGGAGTTCTGTTCTTGAGCCACGTTCGCCGTGTTATTAGCGCCTATGGCGAAGTCCGTTTTCTCGAGCGACGTTCGGTCGGGCTAATGCGGCGTGGTCGCGTCCACTTGGATCGCCGCGTCCAGTTGCTGATCGGCTTGCTGCAAGAGGCTGATCGCGTTGACGCGGTGGCCGCCGTAGTCGCGCTGGTCGCGCTGCAGGTTCGCGATCATGCGCTTGAGGTGGCGTTCCACGGAGCGGATGTCGTGCGCGCTGCCGCGCTCGCCGCGGAGCTTGGGTTGGAGTACCTGGGCGGAAGCTTGCTGCGAAAGTGTGGTGCCGGCACCGAAAAAGCCGAGTGCGAGTGCGATGGTGCCGAGGATTCTGAAGCGACGGACGATCATGGTACGTACTCCTGGGCGTAGCGGCGAGCCACGCCGGACGATAGCGTTATACCGTCCTTATACGTTACGGCGCGTCTGCGCCGTAACGCCGCGCACGCAATTTAATCTCGGTCTCAGCACGTTTTAAGCGGTTCTTCAGATGTCGACCGTCGCGAACGCCGCGTTTCGTTCGATGAACGCGCGGCGCGGGACGACGTCGTCGCCCATCAGCATCGTGAAGGTTTCATTCGAGCCCGGCGCCGCACCGGCACCGTAGCGGATGCGGCTGAGTTGCCGCGTCTTGGGATCGAGCGTCGTCTCCCAGAGCTGCTCGGCGTCCATTTCGCCTAACCCTTTGAAACGCTGCACCGTCCATTGACCCGACCGCGCCTTCAGAAATTTCTCGAGCGCCGGATCGTTGCGGATATAATGCGACTCTTTGCCGCGCAAGACGCGATAGAGCGGCGGCATCGCGGAGAAGATGCGGCCGCCGGTAATGAGCTGGGGCATGAAGCGATGGAAGAAGGTCAGCATCAGCGTCGCGATGTGCGCGCCGTCGACGTCGGCATCGGTCATCATGATCACTTTATGATAGCGCAGCCGTGCCGGATCGAAGTGCTTGAGGACCCCGCATCCCAGCGCCCGCACGAGGTTATCGATCTGCTCGCTCTTGAGCACCTTGCCGACTTCGGCTTTTTCGACGTTGAGAATCTTACCGCGAAGCGGCAAGATCGCTTGAAACGCGGAATCCCGCCCGCTTTTCGCGGTGCCCCCGGCCGAGTCGCCTTCCACGATAAAGAGTTCGGATAATTCCGGATCGCGCTCGCGGCAATCGGCGAGTTTTCCCGGCAGCGACGTGCTATCGAGTACGGATTTGCGTTTGATCACCGTATCGCGCGCGCGCCGTGCGGCATCCCGCGCTTTTGCGGCGAGGAGCGCTTTCTGCACGATCGTTTTGGCGACGCCCGGGTTTTCTTCGAAAAATCCGGCGAGCATTTGATACGTCGTCGAGGCGACCGCGCCGTTGGCTTCGGTATTGGCGAGACGTTCTTTGGTTTGCGCTTCGAAGCGCGGCTCACGCAGCCGCACGGCGATGGCGGCGACGAGTCCTTCGCGCACGTCGTCGGCCGTCAACGCATCTTTGTGTAACGCGTTGTTCTGCGCGTACGTGTTGATCGCGCGCAAGAGCCCCGAGCGAAAGCCCGCTTCGTGTGTCCCGCCGAGCGCGGTCGCGATATTGTTGGCATAGGTGGCGACGATCGCTTCGTCGGCATCGAAATAGCGGAGCGCGAGAAAGACCTCGACGTCGCCTCTTTCGGTGGCGACGCTCTTGCGCGCGGCGATCGCGGGCGTGATCGCCGGGCCGACGTCTTTGGCGAGATAGTCGAGGCTTTCCGCGAAGTCACCCGCACGGAACGTTTCGCTCGTTTTCGCGGATTCGTCGACGAAGACGAGCGTCAGGCCGGGGTTGAGAAACGACGAGATGCGCAGCCGGTCGCGCACGATCGCCGCTTCGAAGCGCGTCGTGTCGGTGAAGATCGACGTATCGGGCCAGAAGCGGATCGACGTCCCGTGCGCGCGCGTCGGCTTCCCTTGGCGTAACCGGAATGCGGGCTTGCCGCCATCGCGGAACGTTTGCTCCCACGTGAAGCCGTCGCGCCAGATCGTCATCTCGAGCTTCGTCGAAAGCGCGTTCACGACCGAGGCGCCGACGCCGTGGAGGCCGCCCGACGTCTTATACGCGGCGCCCTCGAACTTGCCGCCGGCGTGCAGCACCGTCAGCGCGACGGTCGCGGCCGGGAGTTTCTCGGTCGGATGCGCGTCGACGGGAATTCCGCGGCCGTCATCCCGAACCGCGGCCGAGCCGTCGGCGTGTAGCGTCACGGTCACGGTCGTCGCATGGCCGGCCAGCGCTTCGTCGATGCTGTTATCGTAGATCTCGGTGAGAAGGTGGTGAAAGCCGCGCGACTCGGTATCGCCGACGTACATTCCCGGACGTTTGCGTACGGCCTCGAGCCCTTTGAGAACCCGAATCGACGAACCGTCGTAACGGCCCGACGCATTTTGGGGATGCGCTTCGGGCGGTTCGGGTGCGACGCTCGCCGTCGTTGAGAAGAGGTCGAGGCTTTTTTGGTCCTTTGCCACGCCGGTCAGAGTTCGCCTTCGCGCGGAACCGACCGCGCGTCGATGACGCTATCATCGCGCTCGAGCGTGACGAGCGCACTCCCGCTCGACGTTCGCTGCGTCGTGCGGATCGCGTCGAAGGCTACCCGCGTCAGCGTCCCTTTGGCCGATACGAGCGCGAGATCGCGTGACGGATCCGCTCCGAGGGCCCGTATCAGCGGACCCGATTTCGCGGTGACGGTGTAGCAGACGACGCCCTTTCCGCCGCGCGCCTGCGTGTTCAAATCCGCGAGGGCCGTTTTCTTGCCGACGCCGCGCTCCCCGATGCAGACCACATATCGGTTGCGATCCATCGCGCGCGTATCGAGTTCTTCCACGCGAACCGTCGCGCCGTCGACGTCGCGACCGACCGTATGCAGCGCTTGCGGCTTGCCGTTGCCCGCGACGACGATGAGGCCGACGACGTGATCGCCCCGCTCGAGCTTGATACCCCGCGTGCCGCCGGCCCCGCGGCCCAGCGGCCGCAGCTCCGCGTCGTCAGCGACGAAGCGGAGCGCCTTACCGTTCGAGGCGGCGAGCACGATGTGATCGTAGTCCGCCGCGATCGCACCGGCGGCGATCGTATCGCCGTCGTCGAGGTTGGCCGCCGCGATGCCGCCGCGCCGGACCGCACCCGCATAGTCGGCCAGCCGCGTGCGTTTGATCGCGCCGTTACGCGTGACTGTCACGAGGTAGCGGTCCTCCACGAAATCGCCGATCGTCAGAAGCTTCACGATCGTATCTTCGGCGTCGATGCCGTCGACGACGTTGCGCACGTGGCGTCCCCTCCCACCCGGCGCCGTCTCGGGGACGTCGTAGAGCTTTTTCGCATGGAGCTGACCGCGTGCGGTCAGCGCGATGAGGTAATCGTGCGTCGAGCCCACATGCACGTCTTCGACGAGATCGTCGGGCGCGGTCCCCAGGCCGCTCTTGGCGCGCACGCCGCGGCCGGAGCGTTCCGTCGCACCGGCCGCGACCCGCTTGACGTACCCGTTGACGCTCGCGACCACGATCGTGTCTTCGCGCACGATCAGCTCTTCGCGGCTCAACCGCACGAGCGTTCGTTCGACTTTCGTCCGTCGCTCGACGCCATGCGCGTCGACGACCCCTTTGAGGTCTTTGCGTAAGACGGTCACGCGACGCCGTTCGCTCGCGAGCAGAGCTGCGAGCTCGCGTACGGTCGCCGTAACGCTCGCGTGCTCGGCGCGAATCGCGTCGAGTTCGAGACCCGTGAGTTTGGAGAGCCGCAGTTCGAGGATCGCCCGGGCGGCAATCTCGTCGACGTCGAGCAGGTCCATCAGCGCGATCTTCGCTTGCGGCGCATCTTTCGAAGCGCGAATCGTCGCGATGACCTTATCCATGAGGCCGATGGCTTTGATGAACCCGGCGAGGACGTGGAGGCGGTCTTCCGCCTTCTTGAGATCGTAGACGGCGGCGCGCCGGATCGTTTCCAGCCGAAACGCAACCCACCGCTCGAGGATCTCGCGCACGTTCATCTGGCGCGGCTGCTTGCCCGCGAGCAGCATCGCGTTGTAGGCGACCGTGGCCTCGAGTCCGGTCCGGCGCGCGACGAGCTGGTTGAAAACGTGTTCGGCCGACGTTCCCTTGCGCAGCTCGATGACGATGCGGATGCCGCCCTTGTTGGACTCGTCGCGCAGATCCGTAACGTCGTCGATCGCTTTGGAGTTGATGAGATCGGCGATGCGTTCGACGAGCGTCGATTTATTGGACTGGTAGGGGACCGAATCGAGCACGAGCAGCGTACGGTTTTTCGCAGTCTCTTCGTGCCACGTCGCGCGGAGCTTGACCGAACCGCGTCCCGTCTCGAGTGCGGCAATGTAGCCCTCGAGATCGTGGACCACGCCGCCGGTGGGAAAGTCGGGCGCCACCATAATCTGCGCGATCTCACGCGCGCCGATGTCGCGATTATCCAAGTAGGCGAAGACGGCCGCGGCGACTTCACGCAAGTTATGCGGCGGCAGCGACGTCGCCATCCCGACCGCGATGCCGTCGGTGCCGTTGACGAGAATGTTCGGGAAGTTGACGGGGAGGATCGTCGGTTCGGTCGTCGTCGCGTCGAAATTGTCGCGGACGTCGACCGTTTGCTTATCGATGCCGATGAAGAAATTCAGCGCGATCCGGGCGAGCTTCATTTCGGTATAGCGATACGCCGCCGGACCGTCGCCGTCGATCGAACCGAAATTGCCTTGGCCCGCGATCAGCGGATGCAGTAACGACCACGGTTGCGCCATGCGCACGGCGGCATCGTACACCGAACCGTCGCCGTGAGGATGATAGAGCTTGAGCACCTCGCCGACGACGCCCGCGCTCTTACGCGTCGTCTTCTCGGGTGTCAGACCCATCTCGCGCATCGCGTAGAGAATCCGGCGATGCACCGGTTTGAGACCGTCTCGCACGTCGGGGAGCGCGCGATCTTGAATGACGGACATCGCATAGTCGATAAACGATTTTTGCATGTGTTCGTCGACGCCGAGATCGACGACGGTTGGCGGCTGGGCACTCACTTCGCCACTGTAGCCGATAGCTATGCCAACACCCTGTCATGGGCGGAAGGGGGCTCTCGTTTGCGGAGCGACGCGACGATGAACGCGCCACCGCCTGCGATTCCTCGCCGCTGGAGCGTCGCGGTCGACAAGCCCGCATGCGCGAACGTGGGACGCTCGGCGCTACTCGAGCGCCTGGGCGTGACGACCGTTCGGTTTGCGGCGCTCGCCGTCGCGCATCTCGACGCGCACCTCTTCGGTGTGGCGCTTATGGGACGCGGGCCGTTCGCAGCCGTGCTGGCGCACTCGTCGCTGTTTCGCCGTTTCACATCTCTACGCCCAACAGGCACGCGGGTACAGTTTGTGGACGTGCGTCATCTTTCTTTCGGGCGCGGCACTGCGGCGGGTTCGTGGTCGTAGGCCTCGCTTCGGCCAGCGTTGCGGCACAGCGCGAGTATTGGTGGGCGATGCCGGTATCGCGCCGATGGGACCGATTACGCGCGCGATCGGTGCGACGAGGCCGCCCGTGACGGTCGTCTTCGTCAGCGATCAGGGTGCGTGGGATTTCGGCCCGGTCCTCCTCGCTGCAAGCGTCGATCCGAGCGACCGTTGGCCTATCTCCGTGCCCACGAGAGCCTCGCGAAGCCGCGGATGCCGAGTTCCGTTTTCGCCTCTCGACCCGACCGCGGCGTCGCTGGCGCGCTTCGAACGCAGCGGGTAGCGAGCGCAACCAGCTTACCGCTATAGAGTGGACGATGCCGCGGTTGCTGCTTTGCGCCGGGAAGCCGCCGGCAACGCGCCGCCGACGCTGCGGCCGTGAACGCGTCACTCTGGCGATTGCGCTACGGGGCTTTTCTGGGAGCGATGCGTAGCACGGTGTTCTCGAAGAATTCGATTCGTTCGAGAACGCGCTCGCGGCGGGCGATTGCGGCGCGCACTTCGTTGCAGCCGAGGCGGTCGAAGCGATCGCAAACCCCATAATTGACGAACCAGACCCGCTCGGTTTGCGGTAAGCGCCCGAGCGCCGTTTCGGCTTCGGCCGTCGAGTGCACGAGCATCGCGTCGATATCGTACCGGTCGGGCGGAAGCGCGCGCGGGAACGGCACGACGTGCGCCGCACCGCTGTAGTAACGCCGGAATGCCGGCAGCGCGTCGGCTTCGTAGATCGCGATCGTGTCGCCCGGGCGTGCCGCACGCGTGAGGAAGGCGCCGACGCGCTTCCAATCGCCGTGTTTGGCCATCGCCCGATACGTCGTCGCGTCGGAAGCGACGGCGGCGAGCGATAGGATCGCCACGATCGCGGCCGCGGCGCCGCGCGCGCGTGGACTGCCGAACGAGGCCACCAGCGCGTACGCGGCGACGACTTCGGGCACGAAAAGTGCGACGAAGTGGCGCGGCACGATCAACTCGTAGTTGAAGCCGTCGGCGAGAACGACGTAGATGGCCTCCACCGTCGCCGCCATCGCAACGTACGCGAGCAGCGGGCGTCCGAGGCGCGGCCGCCCGATCAGCAGGGCTGCGAAAACCGCCAGCGCACCGAACAGCGTCGCGCGATGGGCCGTCGCGCCCGCTACCGGCTGATAGGCCAAGGGGAAGATGAAGTCGACCGACGGGTGCAAGAAGATGCTGCCGAACGCTCCCGCTCGCGCATCGCGCACGGCGAACGCGCCGCTGACTTGCGCGTGCAAGACCATAAGCATCGGCACGAATGCGACCGCGACGATAGCGCCGGCGAGGACGTAGGCGCGCAGCGCGCGCCAGCGCCCCATCACGCCGAGCCCGACGGCGAAGCCTACGAATTCGAAGGCGATGAAGTACTGCGTGTACAGCGAGACGGCGGCGAGGACGATGAAGGCGATTCGCGCGCGAGGATCGTCGCCCCGAAAATATCCGTCGTAAAATGCGAGCCAGCAGAGCGCGCAGAGCAGCAGCGCGAGGGCGTAGAGCCGAATCTCGACCGCCGCGAAGATCGTGAACGGATTGAGGGCGACGAGCGCCGCGACGAGCCACGCGTTGCCTGGCACGATGCGCCGTGCGACGAGCGTCATCGCGTACGTGAATGCGACGGCGCACAGCACCGAGATGGCGCGCGCGACGAAAACCGAGTCCGAGAGCGTACGCAACGCCGCCAGCGCGACGAAATAGAACGGCGCCTGCAACTCGTAATCGATCGAGCGGTGGAACGCATACGCGATGCCGTGCGAGGTGGTTGCGAGCGTATATTCTTCGTCGTGCCACGTTCCGAGCAACGCCGCCGCCACCAGCATCGCCGCCACTTGTACGACGAGTACGGCCTCGACGCCGCGGCCGGCGTGCGATCTGGACACGTGTGGAGTCGCGACGCTTGAGACGGGCATCGCGCGTAGTCTACCGAGTAAGCTCCCGAACACCTCGTGCGGGCATGACCCGCTTCGCGGGCGCCGAATTACCGAGCGATGCAAACCGAGGTACGTTCCGAAGCCGCGGCTCTGCCGGAGCGCTTGCGTTCGTTCGTAGCGGACGTCGTCGAGCCGGGAGAACGCGCGTATTACGAGCAGCACGCCGCGTATGCCGACCGCTGGACCATCCCGCCCGTGATGGAGGAGATGAAGGCGAAAGCGCGCGAGGCCGGTCTCTGGAATCTCTTCCTGCCCCAAAGCGAGTACGGCGCCGGCTTGACCAATCGCGCGTACGCCCCGCTCTGCGAGATCATGGGACGCTCGCTCATCGCTCCGGAAGTCTTCAACTGTAATGCGCCCGATACGGGCAACATGGAAGTGCTCGTCCGGTACGGGACTCCGGAGCAGAAGCGGCATTGGCTCGAGCCGCTCCTGCGCGGCGAGATCCGGTCTGCCTTCGCGATGACCGAACCCGACGTCGCGTCGTCCGATGCCACCAACGTCACCGCTCGTATCGTTCGCGACGGCGCCGATTACGTGATCGATGGCCTTAAGTGGTGGACGACGGGCGCCCCCGATCCGCGCTGCAAGCTGTTGATCTTCATGGGCAAGACGGATCCCTCGGCTCCGAAGCATCTCGCGCAGTCGATGGTGCTCGTGCCCATGGAGGCGGCGGGCATCACGATGGTTCGACCCTTAACCGTCTTCGGATACGACGACGCGCCTCACGGGCACGCCGAGCTGCATTTCGAGAACGTGCGCGTGCCGGTCGACAACGTGCTTCTCGGCGAGGGCCGCGGCTTCGAAATCGCGCAGGGGCGGCTCGGGCCCGGGCGCATCCATCATTGCATGCGGCTCATCGGTGCGGCCGAGCGCGCGCTCGAAGCGATGTGCGCGCGAGTTACGACGCGCGTCGCTTTCGGAAAGCCGCTGTCCGAGCAAGGGGTCATCGGCGAGTGGATCGCGGACTCGCGCATCGAGATCGATCAGGCGCGGTTGTTGACGTTACACGCCGCCGAGATGATGGATCGGCACGGCAACAAAGCGGCGCGCGCCGAGATCGCGATGATCAAAGTCGTCGCGCCGAATATGGCGCTGCGCGTCATCGATCGCGCCATTCAAGCGTTCGGCGCCGCGGGCGTGTCGAACGATCCCGGGCTCGCGCAGCTTTGGGCCAACGCCCGTACGTTGCGGCTTGCCGACGGGCCGGATGAAGTGCATCGCGCGTCGATTGCGAAGCACGAACTGCGCAAGCACGCGTCGCGGCGGTAAACATTTCAACGCGTGGGTACGTTATGTGCAAAGTGCCGGAGCCGCACGCCCGCGCTCCGCGCGTAACAAAGGAGAGCTTCATGAATGTACTTCGAATCCCGCGAACGCGGGCGAGCGTGCTCGCTGTAGCGGCCGGTGTAGCGGTGCTTCCGTTCGCCGTCTCGATACCCGTTTCGGCCGCCGACGCGATCCCCGTCGGCACGACCATTACTGGGAAGATGATGTCCGAACTCGATACCGGGAAAGTCGAGGCCGGCAAAGGCTTTTCGATGCAGGTGACGCGGCCGTATCCCAACGGCGATCCGTCGTACGCCGGTGCGGTGGTACGCGGTCACGTTGCCGACGTGCAGCACGCATCGCAGGGCAAGAAAGCCTCGCTCACGTTGGCCTTCGACAGCATCGTTCTGCCGACCGGCCAATCTTCGAAGCTGACGGGTCACGTTCTGACCGTCGATAAGAAAGAGCAGAGCGCCGTTCTCCAGCAAGCTGCGGGTGCGGGGGCCGGTATGATCGTCGGCAACATCGTCGGCAAGGCGCTGGGGACGAACTCCGGCGGCCTGCTCGGCGCCGCGGGCGGTTTCGCGTACGGCACCAACCGCAAGACCAACTACGTCATTCCGGATAACGCTGAAGTGACGCTTCAGACCGACACGGAAGTCGCACGACCCCAAGCCCGTCAGTAGTCTTTCGCGAGTCGTGCGTAGAGCGCGAGGTCGCGAAACGCGCCATGAAGGACATACGCTCCTGCGAGCGTCCCTTCGAAGGTGAACCCGAGCCGCTCGGCTACCGAGCGGCTCGCTTCGTTTTCCGTTACGCAGCGGATCTCGAGGCGATGCAGTTCGAGGTCGCTGAAGGCGTGGGCCACGATCGTTCGGGCCGCGCGCGTAACGATGCCCCGCCCGCGCGCACCGGGACTGAGCCAGTAGCCAAGCGCCGTGCTCCGGTTGGCGTAGTCGACGGCGTGCAGGCCGAGCGCGCCGACGAGCGCCCCGTCGGACCGGATGGCATAGTCGAAGGCGATACGCGCTTGCGCTTGCGCTTGCGCGTATTGCGCGTAGCGCCGGATATCGCCGAGCGAACGCGTGCTATCGATCCACGGAAGCCACGCGCGTAGGTCGGCGCGATGGCGTTCGACCAGTGCGAACATCTCCGGCGCGTCACTGGGTTCGCGCGGGTGCAAGACCAGTTCTGCGTCGACTTCGAGCGCACCGGACTTCACGTCTCGACGCCTTCGCGTTCCAGCATCGCGCGATAGATACGGTCGACGTCTTCGAGCGTGTCTATTTCCGCAGCACGCTTATCGGAACGTAGGCGCACGATACGCGGAAAGCGCAATGCGTAACCGCTACGGTGCAGCGCGCTTTTCGCAATGATATCGAAGGCAATTTCGATGACGGTCGACGGTTCGACGGCGAGCGCGTTGCGCCCGAGCGGGCCCGTCGTGTGTGCCAGGAACCACTGCGTCAGGGTGGCGATCTCGTCGTCGGTGAGGCCCGAATACGCTTTCCCGATCGGCAGGAGCTCCGAATCGGTCGCCGATCGGCGGACGGCGAACGTATAGTCGGAGAGCATTTTGGCGCGTTTGCCGTGGCCCCATTCGACGCTCACGACCACTACGTCGAGCGTCGAAAGTTCGCGCTTGAGTTTGAGCCACCACTTTCCGCGCCGCCCCGGTACGTAGATGGCATCGGTCCGCTTGAGCATCAGCCCCTCGTTGCCGCGCGCGCGCGCCGCTTCGAAACATTCGGCGATCGTTTCGGGCGAGGCGCCGGGTTCCAGCGTCTGCCAGGGTGCGACCGCGAGCGCCTCGCTCGTAGGAAGCAGGCTCGCGATCTCGGCGCGCCGCTCGACGAGCGGCTCGTCGAGCAAGAAGCGACCGCCCGCGGCCAAGACGTCGAAGACGACGAAGCGAACGGGAATCTCGGCCTGGACGTCCGGCCCTGGAGCGACGCGTCCCAAACGCGGCTGCAAGTAACGAAATGGCAAGACCGCTCCGGCTCGCAGCGCCACGATTTCCCCATCGAGAATCGCGTCGGCCGGACAGGCGGCGAGGGCGGTGACGATTTCCGGGAACGCGGCGGAGAGTTCGCTGAACGTGCGCGAGAACAGGCGCACCGTTCCGGCACGCACGTGCGCTTGTGCGCGGATACCGTCGTACTTGTCTTCGACGAGCCACGTGCCCGCCGCGAGTTCGCGATACGAAGAGTTAAAGACGACCGGCGTCGCGAGCATGAACCCGATCGGCGCGCCGTAGCGGATCTCGATCGAGCCGAGCTCGTCCGCCCGGGCCGCGAGAGCGACCGCGCCGATGTCGCCCGCCGCCATCGACGCGCGGCGAATCGCGGCCGGATCGCGCCCGAAAGCCAGGGCGAGCGCATCGAGGACGAGCCCTTCGCGCAGGCCGATGCGAAGGTCACCCGTGAGAATCTTCGCGACGTACGCGACTTCGCGGGGCGTCGTGCACGCGCGAAAGGCCCGCTCGCACATCGCGTCGCGCCGTTTCCCGGCCGATTTTCCGGCGGCCGACGCGAGTTCGTCGAGCATCTCGGCGAACGTCGCCGGGGTCAGCGTTTCGGCGAATAGGCCGACGCTTTCCGGCTCGCGGGCGACCCTCGCGAGTGCGTCGCCGAGATCGCCCGTCTCGCGATAGGCAGCGGCTAGCGCGTCGTCCGTGGGATCCCAAAGTTTGCGCGCTGCGGCCAATAGCGTGCGGCCGCCGATCGCCAATTTCCGAACATCGTGCGCCGCCAGCGGATTTCCCGAAAGAAAGCGGGCAACTGCGGGCAGGTCCGTTCCTGACAACGAACTTAAGTACCGTCCGAGTCGTTCGGTCTTTGTAGACTTCGCCGCCTGTGCGGCGATGTCGTCGCACGCTGCGGCGAAGGCGATCATCGCCCGCCACCGGCTAACCTCCGAGGTATGATGAGCAACCTTCTTTCGAAATTCGTTCGGGTCGGCGCGGTCGGCGCACTCCTTGCTGCCGGCGTCCCGACGGCTGGGGCCTTCGCCGCCGCTACCGTTGCCCCGGCTCCGGCGGGCAACGGACCCGCTCCGGGTACGCTAAATCCGGTCAATAAGAGTACACCCGAATTCGACGCATTCCGCAAAGCGTGGGACGGCCTGACGAATTATACCGGGACGATCGTCTCGCACGAGACGACGAACGACGGTAAACAAGCGCAGAACCGGACGTACACCTACAAGTTTGTGAAGCCGAATGCGGCACTCATCACGGTTATCGCGGGTCCGGGTAAGGGTGGCGGAGCAGCGTGGCACGGCGGTCCTAAAGTCAAAGGGCGTCAGGGCGGCATGATTTCGTTTTTGAAGATAACGCTTGCGAAAAACGATCCGCGCGCGATGTCGCTGCGCGGCGATCAGATCGACGCCGCCTCGTTCGGTTTCCAACTCGATCACTTTGCGACGGTGCCGGGTGCGCTCACGGAGACGAAGACCGCCGACGGTACGCTCGTTACGCTCGTCCCGCAGGTGCCCGAACCCGGCGGCGTCACCAAGGAGACGCTGACCTTTTCGGCAAGCTCGCATCTTCCGATGAAGCGCGAACAGTTCGTCGGCGAGCGATCCGTGGAGAGCGCAATGTACGCCGACGTCAAGCTCAACGAGCCCAATTTAAAAGATTCGGATATCGACGTGTGATCACGGCGTTCGTTCTCTTGACGGTTACGCCGGGCGGCGTTAAACCGCTCGCCGAACGTCTGCTCGACGTGCCGGGCATCGGCGAAGTGTACAGCGTCGCGGGACCCTACGATCTCGTGGCGGTCGTTCGTGTGAAAGCGCACGACGATTTGGCCGACCTCGTAACCGCCCACATCGCCGGGCTCGAGGGCATCGTGCGCACCGATACGCTCATCGCGTTTCGAGCCTTCTCAAAACGCGATCTCGGCATGCTCTGGGATATCGGGGACTAAAAGAGCGTGAGCTGGGCGTTAGCTTCGAGATATTCGGCATCGACCCCGAGCTTGCGTAGGCGCCCGACGAATTCGCGGCCGCCGTGGTTGAGCAGCACTTTCTTCGGTTTGGCGAGCTCGACATACCGTAGGAGCGACGGATAGTCGGCGTGGTCAGAAAGCGGGAATCCCGCGTCGGTTCGGCTGCGAAAATTGGTACCTTTGCCGAGCACCCAGCCGGTGAGCGCCGCCGTACGAACGGCTTTGCCACGGACGGCCGTCGGCAAGGCGCGACCCGAGGGCGGCCACACGAGCGCACGGCGGCCATCGAAGGTCGTCGCGTCGTACCGCTCATAGGGCGGCAGCGCGACACCCGCTTCTTCGTACACACGGGCCATCGAAGCCACCGCGCCGTGCGCGGCGAGCGGGATTCCCCCGTTGCCCAAGATCGCCATCGCTTCTTGGGCTTTGCCGAGTGAATATGCGAAAAATATCGGCACCGCCCCGTCCTCGAGGGCGTTCTTGGCCCACGCGACCATCGCGCCGGCGACCTCCGCGCGGGGCGGGAAGACGTACTGCGGCCGGCCGTACGTGCACTCCATCAGGACCGTGTCGCACACTTTGACTTCGGGCGGCTCGGCCGTGTAGGAGTGCTCGAGCTTGAAATCGCCCGTATACACGAAGCGGCCGCGCTCGCCCTCGATGAGGAGCTGGGCACTGCCCAAAACGTGACCCGCGGAGAACAGGGTCAGTTCGTGCTCGCCATGTCGCCAAGATTCGTTATAGGCGTGCGTCTCGAAGACGATCTCGCGAGTCGCGGCATTCCCAAAGAGCGGTTCGTCACCTTTGGCGGTACGGCGCCCGAAACGCAGGGCGCAGACCCGAGCGTTGTTGATGGACGTCACGACGACGTCGTGCGGGCGAGCGTGATCGGCGTGGCCGTGTGAGACGTAACAGCGCCCTCGCGGCCGCATCGAGTCGATCCAAAGATCGAGGTCCGCGACGTAGAGCGTTTTTTCGAGCAGCGAGAACATGGGCGCCGAACGGACGTTCGAGGCGGCAAAGTGCACCCCTTGTACGACCGCCGTAGTCTATAGGACCATATGGCACGTATCTACGATAATCTCGCCGACACGTTCGGGAACACGCCGCTCGTGAAGCTTCCGCGTCTGGGCAAGGATCTGCCCGGCACGGTGCTGGTGAAGATGGAGTCGTTCAACCCGGGCGGTAGCGTGAAGGACCGCATCGGCGTGGCGATGATCGAAGCTGCGGAACGCGAGGGCCGTTTACGTCCCGATACCGTGATCGTGGAACCCACGAGCGGCAACACCGGCATTTCGCTCGCCTTCGTGGCCGCCGCCAAAGGCTACCCGCTGGTGCTTACCATGCCGGACACCATGACGATCGAACGGCGCAACCTTCTCAAGGCCTATGGCGCGCAGCTCGTGTTGACGCCGGGGGCCGAAGGCATGAAGGGCGCTATCGCCCGCGCGCAGGCGATCCGCGATTCCGATCCGGCAAAGTATTTCATGCCGCAACAATTCGAGAATCCCGCGAATCCGGAAATTCATCGCCGCACGACGGCCGAAGAGATCTGGCGCGACACCGACGGCTCGGTGGATATCTTCGTTGCGGCGGTCGGAACCGGCGGCACCCTGACGGGCGTCGGTGAAGTGCTGAAGGAACGCAAGCCCGGTTTCGTCGCGATCGCCGTCGAGCCTGACGCATCGCCCGTGCTATCCGGCGGTGCGCCGGGACCTCACAAAATCCAGGGCGCGGGCGCCGGTTTCGTCCCCAAGAATCTCAACACCGATATCTACAGCGAAGTGATCCGTGTGACCAACGACGAGGCGATCGATATGGCGCGCCGTGCGGCCCGCGAAGAAGGGATGCTCGTGGGCATCTCCGCCGGCGCGAATATCTTCGCCGCGCTTAAGGTTGCAGCGCGTCCGGAGTCGGCCGGCAAGACGATCGTGACGATCGGCTGCGACACGGGCGAACGGTATCTTTCGAATCCGCTTTTCGCAGAGCAAGAGGCGCACGTCGTAGAAGCCGCACTCGTCTGAGGTCTTCATATAACGGCACGACTGAGCGTCGCCCGCTACGGGCGGCGTTCTTTCGTTCGGTTTCAGCGCTTCCAGGAGGCTCCGTGTTCTCGTCGCTCAAGGGTTCCGTTGCGGCCATCGCGATCGCCGTTCTCGCACTCGGCGGGAGCGGGCCGATTCGCGCACAAACGCCCTCCGCCGATGCAAACGTGACGCGGGCGACGCTGGACAACGGCTTACGCGTCGTGATTGTCCGGGATCCGCTCGCGCCGGTCGTCACCGTGTACGACAATTATCTCGTCGGCGCCGACGAAACGCCGCCCGGTTTCCCCGGCATGGCGCACGCGCAGGAACACATGGCGTTCCGCGGGTGCGACGGTGTTTCGGGCGACCAGATTTCTGCCATCTTCGCGCAGCTCGGCGGAGACGGAAACGCCGATACGCAGCAGACGATCACGCAATATTTCGCGACCGTTCCGGCAGCCGATCTCGACGTGGAGCTCAACGTCGATGCGGCGTGCATGCGCGACATCGCCGACACGCAAAAAGAGTGGCTTTCGGAACGCGGTGCGATCGAACAAGAAGTCGCCGCCGATCTTTCCAATCCGTCGTACAAGGCCTTTAGCCGGCTGACGCTCGATATGTTCGCCGGAACGCCGTACGCCCGCGATGCGCTCGGCACGCGCGAATCGTTTCAGAAGACGACGGGCGCCGGCCTCAAGGCGTTCTACAAGGCCTGGTACGCCCCGAACAACGCCGTGCTCGTCATCGCGGGTGACGTCGATCCGCAAGCCACTTTGGCGCTCGTGCAGAAACTGTACGGACCGATACCGGCGCGGCCGATCGAAAAACGGCCGGCGATCGAACTCGCGCCCGTGCACGCCGAGTCGTTCGATCTCGCTAGCGATTTGCCGTACTCGCTCGCGTTCACCGGGTACCGTTTGCCGGGTTCGAGCGATCCGGATTATGCGGCGGCCCGAATCCTGATCGACGTGCTCGCCAGTCAACGCGGCGACCTCTTTGCGCTCGGGGCGCAAGGGAAGGCGTTGCAAGCCGGCGCGCAGCTCGCGGCGACGTATCCGAAGGCGAGCCTCGGTCTGGTCTATGGCGCGTTGCCGGTCGGGGCCGACGTCAAGGCGTTCGATGCCACCCTCGCCGGCGTCGTCGCAAACGACGTGGCGGCCGGACTTCCGGCGGACCTCGTCGAGGCCGCGAAGCGCGCGGAAATCGCTTCCAACGAATACGCCCGTAACTCGATCGCCGAACTCGCGGCCTCCTGGTCGCAAGCCATCGCCGACGAAGGCCGTAATTCACCCGACGACGATGTCGCTGCGATTCGCAACGTAACCGTCGACGACGTCAATCGCGTCGCGCGAACGTATCTCGTGCCGACGGCGGCCGTGACGGCGAATCTCATTCCTAAAGCTTCGGGGAAAGCCGTTTCCTCCAAAGGCTTCGGCGGCGGCGAATCGTTAACGTCGGCGCCCACGAAACCCGTCGTGCTGCCGCAATGGGCGCGCACGAAGTTGGCTCGGCTCGACGTCGCTCCCTCGACGATCTCGCCGAGCGATCAGACGCTGCCCAACGGAATCCGCCTGATCGTGCAACCGGAGACCGCGAGCGATACCGTTACGGTCGTCGGCGAGATCCGGCACGACGACGCGATTCAAGCGCCCCGCGGCAAAGAAGGCGTCGCGGGCGTCCTCGGCGGCCTCTTTGCGTACGGAACGACGAGTCTAGACCGGCTGGCGTATCAGAAAGCCTTGGACGATATCGCGGCGCAAGAATCGGCCGGCCCCAGTTTTTCGCTGCACGTCCTTAAGGCCAGCTTCGACCGCGGCGTGGAGCTGCTGGCCGATAACGAATTGCACCCCGCCTTACCCGCCGATGCCTTCGCGATCGTGCGCACGCAGAACGCCGATGAAGTCGCGGGCGCACGTCAGAGTCCATCGTATCTCGTCCGACGCGAACTCTCGCGCGCCCTTTTGCCGCCGGGCGATCCAGAATTGCGCGAGCCGTCGCCGCAGTCCATTTCCGCGCTTTCGCTCGACGATGCCCGCGCGTATCATGCCTCCGTCTATCGGCCCGACATGGCGACGATCGTCGTGAGCGGAAACGTCACCGTCGCGGAAGCGCGAGCGACGATCGAGCGGTATTTCGGCGCGTGGCGTGCGGTCGGATCGAAGCCCGCGATCGATCTGCCGAAGGTTCCGCCGAATAAGGCCGCGGCCGTCGTCGTTCCCGACGCGAGCCGCGTACAAGACGTAACGCAACTCGTCCAAACCGTCGCGCTCGCGCGCACCGACCGCGACTTCTATGCGCTCGAACTGGGCGATCACGTTCTCGGCGGCGGCTTCTATGCGACGCGGCTCTATCACGACATCCGGCAAGTTGCGGGTTTGGTGTATAACGTCAGCAACCGGCTGGCAGCCGGGCGAACGCGCGCGACCTACGCCGTCTCGTTCGGCAGCGATCCGCCCAACGTCTCGAAGGCGCGCGCGCTCGTCGCCCGGGATCTGCGCTCGATGCAGACGACCGACGTCACTTCGGGGGAATTGACGCAAGCTAAAGCGATTCTCTTGCGCCAGCTTCCGCTGGGTGAAGCGAGCGTCGATGGCGTGGCGAGCGCGCTCGCAAATCGGTCTCTTGCGGGCTTGCCGCTCGACGAGGCGCACCGTGCCGCGACGATCTACGCGGGACTGACGGCCGGGCAAGTGCGGGCCGCGTTCAAGAAGTACATTCGGCCGAACGGATTCGTTCAAGTCGTGCAAGGGCCGGCGCCGCGGTAGCGGTCCCATGAGCACTTTACGCGGCGAACCCTTCGTCTACGTGACACGCGGCGCATATACCGAATCGGTGCATCACGTAGCCGCCTGCATAGCCGACGAGCGCGGTCACGTCGTGCACGCGCTCGGCGATATCGACGAGCCCGTTTTCCTGCGTTCTGCGGCGAAGCCGCTCATCGCGGCCGACGTCGTAGCGAGCGGAGCGGCCGCGCGCTTCGGTTTCGATACTCGCGAACTTGCCGTGATGGCGGCGTCGCATAATGGCGAAGCGTTTCACGTCGCGACGGTGGCGTCGATCCTTGCGAAGATCGGGCTCGACCCTAGTGCCCTGCAATGCGGCGCGCACGCGCCGTCGTACGAGCCGGCTGCCGTCGCGCTCGCGGCCTCGGGCTCGCTCCCGACGGCGCTGCACAACAACTGCTCGGGCAAACACGCGGGTATCCTCGCGGCGTGCGTCCATCTCGGGCTCGACCCGAGTACCTATCTCGCGCTCGAGCATCCCGTGCAGCAGCGTATTCTCGCTTTTTGTGCGCGCGTTCTGGGGGAACCCGTCGCGCGTATGCCCGTTGCGGTCGACGGGTGCGGCATTCCGGCTTTCGCAACGCCGCTCCGGCGCGCCGCGCGCGGCTTCGCACGCATGGCGACCTTGGCGTCGCTCGACGATGCGGACGCCGCGGCGCTAGAAACCGTTCGCGACGCGATGGTCGCGGAACCCGCGTACGTCGGCGGTTCGGAACGCTTCGACTCGGCACTGCTCGCGGCGACCGGTGGCCGCATCGTGGCTAAATCCGGCGCCGAAGGCGTCCATGCCGACGCGCTGCGCCGCGAAGGGCTCGGGCTCGTCCTTAAAGTCGTCGATGGGGCGCGCCGTGCGGCCGCACCGGCCGCGATGGCATTACTCGCCGGAGCCGGCGCCATGGAAGCCCCCGAGGCGGTCGTCCTGGAGCGTTTCGCACACGCGGAAGTTCGCAACGTGGCGGGCCGCATCGTCGGCTTCGTGACGTCGTTCGCCGCTGACACAATCTCGGGTGCTGCGACGTCCTAAGGGGCGTGATCGACTTCTTTCTGCGTCGTCCGATCTTCGCGGCCGTGTGCTCGTTGATGATCCTGCTCGCGGGAGCCGTGACGATCCCCACCCTTCCGATCGCGCAATTTCCGAAGATCGCGCCGCCGGTCGTTACGGTGACCGCTCGCTACACCGGTGCGAGCGCTCAGGCCGTCGAGAATTCCGTAACGACGATTCTCGAAGAAGCGATCAACGGCGTTCAGGGTTTGCGCTACATCTCGTCGCAGTCGTCGAACAACGGCACGAGCACGATCGTCTGCACCTTCGATCTCGAGCGCAATCTCGACCTCGCGGCAACGGACGTGCAGAACGCGGTGCAGACGGCGCAAGCGCGACTGCCGAACGAAGTCAAACAAGCCGGTATCACGGTCGGTAAGAACGCCGGAGACTTCGTGATCGGTCTGGGTTTCTCGGCGCACGATCGATCGACGTCCCCGATCTTTCTTTCGAATTACGCCGATCTGTATTTAAAGAACGAGATCAAACGCATCAAGGGCGTTAGCGACGTCATCATTTTCGGCGAGCGTAAGTACGCGATGCGCTTATGGCTCGATCCGAAGAAACTTGCCGATAACGGACTCGCGGCGACCGACGTCGTCGCCGCGCTGCAAGACCAAAACGTGCAAGTCGCGGCCGGCTCCATCGGCAACCCGCCGACGAACGGCAAACAGCCGTATCAGATGAGCGTTCGCGCGCTCGGCCGGCTCTCGACGCCGGACCAATTCTTGAACCTCATCGTCAAAAGCAACGCCGACGGCGGGCACGTCTTTTTACGCCAAGTGGGCCGCGCCGAAATCGGCGCCGAGGATTACTCGAACGATCTCCACTTCAACGGCCGTAGCGCCGTGGGTCTTGGCGTTCAGGCGCTGCCGACGGCGAACGCGCTCGACGTCTCGCGCGCCGTTCGCGATCGCATGGCGGAGCTCGCAACGAAATTCCCGCCCAACGTCTACTACGATGTCGCCTTCGATACGACGGCCTTCGTCAACGAGTCGATCAAGGAAGTGATCGTCACGCTTTTGATCGCGATCGTACTGGTCGTCGGCGTGATCTATCTCTTCCTCCAGGATTGGCGCACGACGCTTATCCCCGCGATCACGATTCCCGTCTCGCTGATCGGCACGTTCGCATTGATGAAGGGTCTCGGCTTTTCGATCAACACGCTGACGCTCTTCGGTCTGACGCTCGCGACCGGGCTCGTCGTCGACGACGCGATCGTCGTCATCGAAAATATCGCGCGCTTCATCGAAGAGAAAAAGATGTCGCCGCTGGCCGGCGCGTCGGCTGCGATGCAGGAGATAACCGGTGCCGTCGTCGCGACCTCGCTCGTGCTCTTCGCCGTCTTCGTGCCGGTGGCGTTCTTCCCGGGCGAGACGGGTCAGCTCTACAAACAGTTCGCACTTACGATCGTCTGCTCCGTCGGCATCTCACTTTTCAACGCATTGACGCTCACGCCGACGCTCTCCGCGTTACTGCTCGGGCGTAGCGAACGGCCGCGCAATCGCTTTTTCAACGCGGTCAATCGCGGTATCGATCGGTTGCGCCGGTTCTACCACGCGTCGCTCGGGGGACTGATTCGCTTCCGGCTGATCATTATGGCCGCGTTCGTCGGCTTGCTGATCGTAACGGGGTTGCTGTTCAAGGCCGTACCGACCGGCTTCACGCCGGATGAAGATCAAGGCTACTTCATCGCGTCGGTACAGGCGCCCGAAGGTTCGTCGATCGATTATACGGAGCGCGTCACCGCAAAGATCGAGAAGATCATTCGCACCCGGCCCGAGGTGTTGCGCATCTTCGACGTCATCGGCTTCGGCTTCTCGGGCAACGGTCCGAATAAGGCGACGATGTTCGTGTTGCTCAAATCGTGGGCCGACCGGCCCGATTTTCAGAGCTCTATCTTTCCGCTCTTATACGGGCCCAAAGGCCTACAGGGCAAATTCTCGCAGGTTACCGATGCATCGGTGTTCGCGTTCAATCCACCGTCGATCGCGGGCGTCGGTAACGTCGGTGGCTTTCAGTACGAGCTCGAAGACCGTGGAAACGTCGGCCTCGATAAGCTCAACGCAACGGCGTACCGGTTCATCGGTGCGGCCAATCGCGATCCAAACTCGTCCCTCAATAACGTCTACACGACGTTCCGCAACGATAGTCCGCAGCTCTTAGTGAACGTCGACCGCGACAAAGCGCAATCGCTCGGCGTTCCGCTCGCCAACATCTTCAATACGATGCAGATCAACCTCGGCTCGCTTTACGTCAACGATTTCGACTACCTCAACCGCTCGTATCGCGTCTACGTGCAGGCCGACACGCCATATCGCGCCACTGTGGGCGACCTGCAGAACATCTACGTCAAGTCGACGACGGGCGCGATCATGCCGCTTACGACGCTGATCTCCTCGACGCAGACGCGTAGCGCCCCGGTTATCACCCACTACAATCTGTTCCGGTCGATCGAACTCTCGGGTCAGCCCAAACAAGGCAAGGGGTCGGGCGATGCGATCGCCGCGATGGGCCAACTCGCGGCGAACTTCGAAACCGCCGGCGTCGGTCACGAATGGTCGGGCATCTCGCTCGATGAGATTCAGTCCGGCGGCCAGTCGATACTGATCTTCGCCCTCGGCATCGTCGTCGTTTTCTTGGTGCTTGCAGCCCAATACGAGAGTTGGACCGATCCGCTGATCATCCTCATGTCCGTACCGCTCGCGATCCTGGGCGCCGTACTCGCGATTTTCGGGCGCGATATCCTCGCCGGGATGATCTCCCCCGCCATCGGATTCGTGCTCTCCGACGTCTACGCGCAGGTCGGTTACGTCATGCTGATCGGCCTCGCCAGTAAGAACGCGATCCTCATCGTCGAGTTCGCAAATCAACTGCGCGACCAGGGCCTGGACGCAGTGTCGGCCGCGAAACAAGCGGCGGAGACGCGTTTACGGCCGATCCTCATGACGTCTTTCGCGTTCATCCTCGGGATCGTGCCGCTCGTCGTCGCAACGGGCGCGGGAAGCTCGAGCCGCCATAGTCTGGGCACGCCCGTGCTCGGCGGTATGGTGCTCTCGACGTTTCTCAATCTCGTCCTCGTGCCGGTCATTTACGTCATCGTGAGCAACGTGCGCGATCGTTTTACGCGCAAGCCCCACGGCAAACCCCCAGCCGGTACGCGCACCTCCCACGAGCCGCAAGAACTGGCGCCCGCACCCGCACGAGCCTAAATCGCTTTAGAAAACGTTCTCCCCGGGAAGGGTCCGTAAAAGGCCTCTTGCGCAAACGGCGCCGCCGAGGGAAAGACACGGTACGATCCCGCAGGCGACGGGCCTCGCTCTTCGTTCTCGACAACGCCCAGTCTCGTGACACGTCGGCGATGAACGCCAAACTCGACGCCATTATCTTCGCGATGGATACTGCGGATAACCGTATGATCGGCTTGGAGCGCAAGAGCGAGGCGCAGGCACAGAACCTTTATCGCGAACTCGAAAACGTCGAAGCCGACGTGGAAGAAAACATCGAACGGACGACGTAGCTATGCGAGGACGGCGGCGCCTCGCTTGCGTCTCGAGGTCGTCTTGACGTCGTGATGTTGCGGGTCGCCGATGTTGTCGCGCCGATACGCTCGCGCCTGCGCAAGCGAAGCGCTCGTGGCTTGCGCGATCCACTGCGCTGCGGGTCCCGCGACCGCTTTGCGCACGCGAGCCGGGGCGCCGGCCGCAACGACGTTCGCGGGCACGTGTGCGCCGGCGGCGACGACGCCGCCGGCCGCGATCACGCTTCGCTGACCGACGATCGCGCCGCCCAGCACCACGGCGTTGCTGCCGACCAGCGCGCCGTCTTCGATGGTACAGTCGTCGAGCACCGCGCAGTGCCCGACGGTCGCGTCGTTGCCGATGACCGTCGTGCGATCGTCTGTTGCGTGAATGACGGCGTTATCTTCGATGGCGCTGCGCGCGCCAATTCGGACCGTGCCGCGATCGGCGCGAATGACGACCCCGAACCAAATCGACGATTCGTCACCGACGATGACGTCGCCGACTAAGACAGCCGTCGGCGCCACGAAGGCGCTCGCGGCGACGCGCGAAGCCTTTCCGCGATATTCGATGAACATATATGCGAAGCTCCCTTAATTGGCAAAAACCGTGTGGTGCCATGGTACCATCACAACGTCGAATGCGCGTCGAACGCACGGGAATACGAGCCGCTTCTGTGAACGTGCATACGCCGCATTACTTCGTGGAAGGGATCCGCACGTGAAGCCTACTCGTTTAGCGACGGCGCTCGCCGCCGCATTCTCCATCACCGTGCCACTCGCGGTGCCGCTCGCGGCGCCCGCGGAAGACGGGCCGATCAAAATTGCCGTGATCACCGATATCTCCGGTGTCTACGCAGCACTCGCCGGCCGTGGCGCACTCGAAGCGACGAAGATGGCCGCGGAGGATTTTGGCGGTTCGGTGCTCGGCCGCAAGATCGAAGTCGTCGGGATCGACCATCGGAACAACGGCCCCGAGGCCGCTACCAAAGCGCGCGAGGCGTACGATAGCGGTGCGGAACTCGCGGTGGACATGACCAATTCCGCAACCGCACTCGCCGTCTCGAGCGTCGCGAAAGAGAAACACAAACTTGCGATCGTGACCGGCGGCGGCACCTCGGCGCTCACGGGAGCCGCGTGTAGCCGATACACGTATCACTATGCGTACGACACCTATGCGCTCGCGGCATCGACCGGGCGCAACATCGCGCGTTCCGGCGGCAAAACGTGGTACGGCATCGTTCCGAACTACGCGTTCGGTACGCAGATGCTCGCCGACTTCACGACCGCGATCAAGCCCGAGGGCGGCTCGTTCGTTCACGCCGATATGATTCCGCTCGGGACCACGGACTTCTCGTCGTATATGCTCGCCGCGAAGAATGCGAAGCCCGAAGTGCTCGGTATTCTCAATGCGGGAGCCGATACGGTCAATTCGATGAAGCAAGTCAAACAATTCGGACTCGACAAGCAGATGAAGGTCGCCGTCGGCTTGCTCTTCATCTCCGATGTCGATGCGCTGCCCGACGTGTTCGCCGGTTCGCGCATTACGACGTCGTGGTATTGGAATCAGGATAAGGCCGCGCGCGCGTGGGCGGATCGCTACACGAAGCGCGTCGGCGGCGGGCTGCGCCCGACCGATATTCAAGCGGCCGACTACAGCGCTACGATGCAGTGGCTCAAGGCCGTTAAGGCCGTCGGCTCGGTCGACGCCGACAAAGTGCAGGGCTACCTCGACGGTAAATCGTTTAACGACTTCTACGCCAAGGCCGGCGAATGGCGTGCCCGCGATCATCGCGTCGCCCATGAAATGTACGTCGTGGACGTGCTGCCGAAGGAGCAGGTGAAAGAGCCGCACGCGTGGTTTAAACTCGTTCAAACGATTCCGCCAAGCCGCGCATTCCGCCCCGAATCGCAGTCGACGTGTAAGAAAGATTGGTAACGGATTCCCGTAGGAGAATCGCTTACCGACTATGACTCCTGAGTATCTCGTCACGCAAATCTTCAACGGTCTGGTCAACGGCGGCTTCTACGCGTTGCTGGCGCTCGGGCTTTCGATCATTTTCGGCATGTTGCGCATCGTCAATTTCGCGCACGGAGCGATGTACATGCTGGGCGCGTTCGTCGCGTACTACGGCGCCCAGCTGTACCATCTGCCGTTCTTCGCTGCGCTTGTGCTGGCACCGATCCTCGTCGGTCTTTTCGGGCTCGTGCTCGAGACGACGCTGCTGCGCCGTTTGTACGACCTCGATCCGCTCTACAATCTTCTCTTTACGTTTGCCGTGGTGCTGATCGTCGAGGATCTGATGCGACTGGTCGCCGGTGCGCTCGGGTCGCCGTACGAGACGCCCGCGTTACTCGCGGGCGCGACCAACCTCGGCTTCACGCAATACCCGACGTACCGGCTCTTCGTCATCGTCGTGTCTCTCGTCGTCTGTGGCGCCGCGTACGCGGTCGTCGAACGCTCGCCGCTGGGCGCGCGAATCCGTGCGGCAACCGAAAAGCCGGAGCTTACGCGCGCCTTCGGCATCGATACGAGCCGTCTGGTGAGCGGCGTCTTCGCGGTCGGCGTGGCGCTCGCCGCGTTTGCGGGCGTGCTCGCGGCACCCAATACGAACGTCACGCCGACCATGGGTGACGCGATCATCATCAACACGTTCGCGATCGTCGTCATCGGCGGGCTCGGCTCGATTCTCGGCTCCGTCGTCGCGGGGTTCGCGCTCGGCGTTATCGCGGCGGTCGGCGCCGTGCTCTATCCGCCGATTTCAAATACGCTGATTTTCGTCGTGATGGTGCTCGTCATCATGTTCCGGCCGGCGGGACTCTTCGGCGCCACGGAGCGAACCGCGTAAGTGGCCCTCGCGTTGATTCGCGGTAAACGCGGCGCGCTCGTCGGCGCGCTCCTGCTCGCCATCGGACTCATCCTACCGTTCGTCCCCGGGGTCTACGTCGTTTTCGCAATCGACCTCGTGTGCTTCGCCCTCGTCGCCGTCGCCTTCGATATGCTGCTCGGTTTCACGGGACTGCTTTCGTTCGGACACGCGCTGTTTTGGGGCGGGGCGGGTTACGTGGCGACGATTGCGATCGCGCACGGCGTTACGTCCTTCCCCGTCGCGGTCCTCGCGGGCGTCGCATACGCCGCCGTGCTGTCCTTGGCCGTAGGCGCCCTCGCGGTACGGCGCAGCGGCATCTTTTTCGCGATGATTACGCTCGCCATCGGCCAGATTCAATACTTCCTCGCGTTTCAATTCGTCGATTTCACCGGCGGCGAAAACGGCCTCAACGTGCCGACGCGGGGAACGCTCTTCGGTCTGCGGCTCGACAACGACTTCGTTTATTATTATCTTGCGCTCGCGTTCGCCGCGATCGGTACGGCGTTCGCGGTTCGCGTCGTGACGTCGCCATTCGGCGCCGTGCTCGCCGCGATGCGCGAGAACGAGAATCGCGCCAAGAGCATCGGGTACGATACCACCCGCTTCAAGCTCGCCGCATTCGTCATGTCGGGCACGCTCGCCGGCGTCGCGGGCGCGCTCTTCTCGATCGGAAACCGGCTCGCCGGCCTCGACGGCGTCGATTGGCACACTTCGGGGGCGATCGTCATCATGACCATTCTCGGGGGCATCGGTACGATCTACGGCCCGATCGTCGGTGCGGCGTTGTACGAGTCGCTCGACTTCTTCGTCTCGAAGACCGCGATTGGCGATAAAACCAATATCGTGATGGGGTTGATCTTTGCCATCGTCATTCTCGTCGCGCGGCGCGGGGTCGTCGGGGAGATGTTACACCGCGCCTTCGCGAAGAAGCAGCTCGTGGAAGATGAAGATCAGCCGGGCCGGCTCGTCGTCGATCCCGGTGCCGAAGCGGTTTAGGCCGCTCGCGCTCGCTGCGCTCGCTGCTTTTTGCGCAGCGACGCTGGCGGCGCGAGCCGACGAACCGCAGGCGCCGGCGAGCGCTCCGGCTGCGATCGCCGTCGCGGGCTCGACCACGCTTACGGAGCTCGCGAAAGCCGCGGCGCAACGGTACGCACGGCAATATCCGGGCGTAAACGTCACGATCGCGCCCTCCGGCTCGCAAGCCGCTCTGCGCGCGCTCGGCGCGGGCACGTTGGATATCGCGCTAACGGACTTCGCGCCGGCCGGCCCGCCGCTCGACGATCACCGCATCGCGGTCTTAGCGTTTGCGTTCGTCGTCAGCCCCACGGCCCGCGTAACGTCGCTTACGACCGGGCAGCTGCGCGACGTTTTGAACGGAAAACTGACGAACTGGAGTCAGGCGGGCGGAGCCGACCTGCCGGTTTCGGTCGTGAGCCGCGGGCCGCACTCCGGCGTGTGGCAACTCGTACAACGCAAACTTCTCGCAGGGGCTACGATTTCAGCTGGCGGGACGCTCGCCGAAGCGACGAAAACGGCGCTCGACGCGGTAACGCGAACGCCGGGCGCCTTGACCGTTGCCGCGGTTGCTCCGGCGCGGGCTGCGAATCTGACGCTACTGGCCATCGACGGAGCGCCGCCCGACGACGTACACGTTATCGACGGAAGTTATCTGCTGTGGTCGTACGAACACGCCGTTACGGCCGGCGCGCCTTCAACGGCGGTATCGCGCTATCTCGGCGTTCTCGCGAGCGACCGCGTGTCGCTGCACGAGTTCGGCTTCATCGCCGTGCGCGAGCTGAGTTCGCGCGCGCTGACCCCGTAAACGCGACGTTACACCCCGAGATGCGCCAGCAGATCGCTTTCGCGGGCGACGGTCTCGGCGTTCGTCATGGATTCGACGATCTTCCCGTGCACCATCAGATAATGCCGATCCGCGACGCGGGTCGCGAAGCGAAGATTCTGCTCGACGAGAAGTATCGTCACCCCCGCCTGCTTTATTTCCAAAATGAGATCGCCGATCGCATCGACGATGACGGGCGCGAGGCCCTCCGTCGGTTCGTCCAAGAGGATCAGACGTGCGCCGCTGCGCAGCACGCGTGCGATCGCGAGCATCTGTTGCTCGCCGCCCGATAGCGTCGTTCCCAGCGCCGCGCCGCGCTCTTTGAGAATCGGAAAGAGCCCATAGATGCGCTCGACCGGCCACCCCGCAGGGCCGACGACGGGCGGCAGCATGAGGTTTTCCGTCACGGTCAACGTCGCATAGATTCCGCGCTCTTCGGGCACGAAGCCGATGCCGCGTTTGGCGATTCGATCGGAGGTGAGCCCGAGAATCGACGCGTTATCGAAGGTGACGTCGCCCGACGTTTTGCGGACGATGCCCATGATCGATTTGAGCGTCGTGGATTTGCCGGCGCCGTTGCGACCGACCAGCGTGACGACCTCGCCGCGACGTACCTCGAGATCGACGCCGCGTAAGACGTGGCTCTCGCCGTAATAGGCGTGGAGATCGCGGGTCTCAAGCATCGTGCCGGCCCGCGGGCGCGCTCGTTCCGCCGCCCAGATACGCATCGATCACGCGTCGATCGTCGCGAACGTCGGCGTACGTGCCCTCGACGAGCACCTTGCCGCGCTGTAGGACGGTGATGCGGTCCGAGAGATCTGCCACGACGCTGAGGTTGTGTTCGACAAGCACGATCGTGCGGCCGTCGCGCACGCGGCCGATCAGCCGCGCGATCCGGCCGACGTCTTCGGTGCCCATGCCGGCGGTCGGTTCGTCGAGCAAGAGGATCTTCGGGTCTTGCGCGAGCGAAATGGCGACTTCGAGCGCGCGTTTGCGCCCGTACGAGAGCTGCGTCGCGAGCAGATCGGCTTCGCGCTCGAGGCCGACGTCGGCGAGCAATTCGCGCGCGCGCGCATCGAGGCGTTTGGTCGCAGAACCCGGGAGCCAAAAGCGGGACGGAAGTTCCGTCTTCGCTTCGAGCGAGATCTTGACGTTATCGAGCACGCTGAGATGCGTGAAAATGCTATTGATTTGAAAGCTGCGCACCATGCCGAGGCGCGCGACCGCGTACGGCTCGAAACCCGTAATGTCACGTCCTTCGAGTCCGATGGTGCCCGACGACGGCGTTACGAAGCCCGAGAGAAAATTGAAGAACGTCGTCTTGCCGGCGCCGTTGGGACCGATGATCGCATGGATCGTTCCGGTCTCGATGGCGACCGACACGCCGTCGATCGCACGGTACCCCGCGAAGGATTTGCAGAGGTCGCGCGTCTGGACGATCGGCGGCATGTGCCGTCACTTCAATCTTCGGAAATAGGCGCCTCCGCCCGGACTTAGAGGAACCCGAGAATTCGTGCGACGATCTGCCCGCGACTGCGCGCTCCAGTCTTGCGGGCGATGTTTTTAATGTGATCGGCGGCCGTCGTTTCGGCGATCTGGAGGGCGTGGGCGATGGCCGACGTTCCTTCGCCCGCCAGGATATGCTGGAGCACTTGAGCCTCGCGCGGACTGATTTGATAGCGCGCGACCGCCGGTGCCAACGGATCGCGCGTCCGCAGCTTCTCGACGAGAATGCAATGGAGCCCGCGTGCATCGTTCTCACCATCGATCAATCGAACGGTAACGCCCTCGGCGAGTCCGGCCGACGTGCCGCCGTTCTCGAAGCGATTGACGATGAGGTTCTTCGCGATCGTCGCCACCCCGGAGACGAGGCGCCCCGCCGCATCCGACCACGGTGCGACCTTGCCGAACGCGTGCACGACGTTGCCGCCCTCGTCGATTAAAAAAATCGCGGGCGCGGCGCGCTTCTTGAACTCGATCGTCGCCGGCACCCGTTCGGGCGCATTGCTTGCAAGTTCCACGCGTTAGAAAAAACCAAGAAGCGTCGACGGGCAATTCAAGGGAGCCAGCCATTTCACCGGGCATGCCGCGCGGAAGGACCGCCTCTATGAAACGTGCGGTCTACCCATTTCATCGGCATAGGAACGGCTGCCGTGCGCTGCGGACCGCCTCGCGCACGAAATGTGCGCCGGTGCACGCTCGAAACCAACGGCTAATGCCGTGTTCGCTTCGGCCCTAAAGTCCCGTAAACCGGGGATTTTGGCCTACGGAGCGATGCGATATGGTAAAGATGCGCCGGCGATCGCCCGTTCCGGCCGTTTGGCTTCTGAAGGAAAAGGTTGAACCTCGTATGATGCTCGAGCGCGACCTGGTGACGACCGTGATGCGGCCAGCATCCGAGTTTGCCATGTGGTACGCGAAAAACGAACCCGACGAAATGACGAAGCGTTTGTATATGTGGCGCATGGAGAATCAAGCTCTGTGCGCACAGGCAGAGAATAGTGAAGATAAAGCGGCCGGGCGTATCGCGGTCGAAATGCCGACGGCCCATCGCGCAACGGAGTTCTCCGTGGACCGCGAGCGCGTGTTCGAGTACGTAAAAAAGCGTCGTCGGATCGTTCCGCACAGTTTTAGCGACAGATTTTTCTCGCTTCCGTATCTCCCGACGTTCTTCGATCGAGCCTACGAGCATCAGCGCAGACATGCAGTCGATTATTACGGCGACGTACGCGAACTAACGCAAGAACCGGTATTCGTCGGCGCGACTGCCGCAGACGGTGTCGCGGACCGGAACGCAGCGGAAGATGCCTTCGATGCCGTACGGCAAGGCGCCGTACCGCGATTCGCATGGTAACGCTCGGCGTCTATGCGCGACGGCCGGCAGCCGAGCGCGAAGCGCGATAGGCGTCGATGTAGGCGCGCGTCGTGAGCACCGTGCCGCCGCGCCGCACCGTGCGCAAGCGGCCGCGCTGCGCGGCTTTGTAAAGCGCTTCCCGTTCCTGCGGCTCGGCGAGCTCGGCGAGTGCGACGAACTCGTCGCGACGATCGACGGCCGCCAGCAGCCGGCGCAAATTCGCGAGCAGCGAACGCGCGATCAGCGTCGCGAGCGGCACGTGGTCGCGCGCGTCGGCATCCCGTAAGGCACGATAGTAGCGCGTTCGTTCGCGCGTGGAGACGAAAAAAGGCGGCAGGTCGACGCGGCGCAGCAGTAAGTTCGCCAGGAGCCGGCCGACGCGCCCGTTGCCGCGCGCGAAGGGCTGGATTCGCAGAAAGCGCTCGTGCGCCGCGGCGACCCACAGGAAGACCGACTCGCCGGGCGGCGGGCCCGAGCCGATCCGATCTGCATACCGCTCGACATCCCGCGGCACGAGCCACGCCGGCGGCGCGACCATGCCGCTGGCGAAGGCGGGAACCGTCGTGCGGCGCCATTGACCCGGCCGCGCCGCCGGGACGCGCCGCAGCGCCCGCGTGTGGAGCTCGACGATTTCCTCGACCGTTACGAACCGGCGCCGCAGCCCAGCTTTCGAGCTCGCGGCCACGTAGGCCGCGGCTTGCGCGTAATCCGCCACGAGGATGATGTCGTCTAGGGCCCGCGTCCCGGTGGCGACCCCGCGCAAAACCAGCGCCGCGACGTCCTCGCGCGCCATCGCGATCCCGGCGAGCGCGCACGATGCGCGAATTTCGTCGATCCGTAGCGCGGCGAATTCGCTCGACGATTCCACCTCGAAGGCGCCCACAAGCTCGCGCTCGGCGACGACGAGTCGCTCCAGCTGCACGAGCGCGCGGACGTCGGTCATTGTCCAACCCTAGCGTACTTTGCGCGAGCCGACAAACATGCGTCAGTATTTGTCCGTCACGTGATAGTCTTTTTACAATGGACAATGCGTATCTCGCCGCCCTCGCCGAGCGCGTCCTGGTCTTCGACGGTGCCATGGGAACCGAGCTCATGGAGATGGGCCTCAGCGACGACGATTTCGGCGGCGCGAAGTACCATGGCTGTAACGAAGCCCTCGTGCTGACGCGCCCGGATCTCATTGGGAAGGTGCACGCTGCCTACCTCGCCGCCGGCGCCGACGTCGTCGAGACCGACTCGTTCACGGCCTCGCGGCTCAAGCTCGACGAGTATGGTCTGGGCGAGAAAACGCCCGAGATTAACCTGGCCGCCGCTCGACTCGCCCGGGAAGCCTGCGATGCGGTCGGCACGCCGGAAAAGCCTCGCTTCGTCGCGGGGTCTCTCGGACCGACCGGGATGCTCGTCTCCTCCTCGGATCCGGCACTTTCCAAGATTACCTTCGACGAACTGGCGGATCTCTACGGCGAGCAGGCGCGCTACCTCGTGGCCGGCGGCGTCGATCTGTTGTTGCTCGAGACGAGCCAAGATCTGTTGGAAATGAAAGCCGCGATCGCCGGCATCACGCGGGAATTCGCCAAGGGATTACGGCGCGTTCCGATCCAAGCGCAGGCGACGCTCGACGTCACCGGCCGCATGCTGCTGGGCACCGATATTCGCGCGGTAACGGCGACGCTCGATGCGCTGCCGATCGACGTCATCGGCCTCAACTGCTCGACTGGGCCCACCCACATGCGCGACGCGGTCCGGTACCTCGTCGATACCTCGCGCTGCTTCGTCTGCGTCATCCCCAATGCGGGCTTGCCGCTCATGGGCCCCAAGGGCGAAACGATCTACCCCGAGCGTCCGGCCGAAATGGCGCGCGAACTGCGCGCCTTCGTCGACGATTTCGGCGTGCACGCGATCGGCGGCTGCTGCGGCACAACCCCCGCGCACATCGCGGCCTTCGTCGCGAGCGTGGCCGGCAAGCGCGGCCGTACGCTCGAAGCCAAGCCCTTGCAGTTCGCCGCGTCGTCCATGACCGCGACCGCACTCAAGCAAGACGGAAGCCCGTTACTGGTCGGCGAGCGCATCAACGCGCAAGGCTCCCGCAAGATCAAACGTTTACTCCTTGAAGATAACTACGATGGGATCGTCCTCGTGGCGCGCGAGCAGGTCGAAGGCGGCGCGCACGTGCTGGATCTCTGTACCGCGCTAACCGAACGCGTCGATGAAGATCTCCAGATGGCGACGATCGTGAAGAAGCTCGCGCAGTCGGTCGAGACGCCGCTCATGATCGACTCGACCGAAGCGAAAGTCATCGAAGCGGCACTTAAAATTTACGCCGGTCGCGCGATCGTGAACTCCGTCAATCTCGAGAACGGCCGCGAGAAGATCGATTCGGTGTTGCCGCTGGTCAAGGAAAGCGGCGCCGCGGTCGTCGCGCTGACGATCGACGAAACCGGCATGGCGAAGACGGCAGAGCGCAAAGCCGACGTCGCGCAGCGCATCTACGATATAGTGTGCGGCGAATACGGCATCCCGCCGGGTGCCCTGATCTTCGATGCCCTCACATTTACGCTCGCGACGGGTGACCCCGAGTTTTTCCCATCGGCCGTCGAAACGATCGAAGGCATCCGCCTCATCAAAGAGCTGCTGCCCGGCGTGCTGACGTCGCTCGGCGTCTCCAACGTCTCGTTCGGACTCAAGCCCGCGGCACGCGCGGCGCTCAATTCCGTGATGCTGCATCATTGCGTGAACGCGGGTCTGGACATGGCACTCGTCCACGCCAAAGAAATCACGCCATACGGCGAGCTCGATGCGCGCGAACGTGACCTGTGCGACGATCTCGTTCTCAACCGGCGGCCCGACGCCTTACAGCACCTCATCGAATACTTCGAAAACGCGGGACCCGCGGCGGCCAATGCCGCCGCCGTCGTCGACGACGACGCCGGGATGCCGATCGAACGGCGCATCCATAACGCGATTCTGCGGCGTCGCAAGGACGGCATCGAGGCTAAGGTCGATGAAGTGCTCGTCGCGCGCGATCCCGTCGACGTGCTCAACAACGTGTTGCTGCCCGCGATGAAAGAAGTCGGCGACAAGTTCGGAGCGGGCGAACTGATCTTGCCGTTCGTGCTCCAGTCGGCGGAAGTGATGAAGAAGGCCGTCGCGCACCTCGAGCAATTCCTCGAAAAAAAAGAAGGCGTGACCAAAGGCAAAGTCGTTCTCGCGACCGTCTTCGGCGACGTGCACGATATCGGTAAGAATCTGGTCAACACGATCCTCACGAACAACGGCTATACGGTTTACGATCTCGGCAAGCAGGTGCCGATGAACACGATTCTCGAGAAGGCCGTTGAAGTCGACGCGGATGCGATCGGGCTTTCGGCGCTGCTGGTTTCGACGTCGAAACAAATGCCGATCTGCGTCTCCGAGCAAGATTCGCGCAAACTCGATATTCCGATCGTCGTCGGCGGAGCGGCGATCAATCGCGATTTCAGTCGCCGCATCGGCTTCCTCGACGGCGGCGAACGGTACTTCGAGCCGGGCGTCTTTTATGCGAAGGATGCGTTCGAAGGCCTCGACATCATGGACCGGCTGACCTCGGAGCCCGGCCGGCGCGAGGAGTTCACCACGAAGATCCGGCGGGAAGCCGAGCGCGCGCGGGAGCTTGCCAAGACGGCTGCCGCGCCGCCGCCTGCGAGCGGCCGCAGCGGTCGCGAACATCTTTCGCAAGTCGTCGCGCCGCGGGCGCCGTTCTTCGGCTCGCGCACGCTCGATGCGATCCCGCCGGCGGACCTGTGGAAACACTTCGATCTCAAAAGTCTCTACCGGCTTTCGTGGGGCGCGGCCAACAGTAAAGGCGACGAATACCAACGCCTCATACGTGAGGAGTTCGATCCCCGTTTACGGCGCTACGAGGCGCAGTCGGAGCGCGACGGCATCATCGTGCCGCGCGTCGTGTACGGATATTTTCCGGCAGCCGGGCTCGGCGACGACGTCATCGTCTACGACCCCAAAGACGACGCGCGGGAAATCGGCCGTTTCGCCTTTACGCGACAGATCGGCGGCGAGCATCTGTGTTTGGCGGATTACCTGCGCGAGCCGGAGGATGGGCGCGCGAGCGATGTGATCGCGCTCCAAGTCGTTACGGTCGGCCGGGAGATCTCGCAGGCGATCGACCGCCTGCAAGGCGGCGGCGACTACAGCGAGAGTTACTTCTTGCACGGCTTCTCGGTGCAATCCGCCGAAGCGCTGGCCGAATATATGCATATTCGCGTGCGTCGAGAACTCGGCCTCGGCGACGACCGCGGGAAACGGTATTCGTGGGGCTACGGCGCTTGTCCCGATCTTTCGCAACACGCGCTCGTCTGGGAGCTGCTCGGGGTCGAAGCGGCGCTCGGCGTCGAATTGACGGAGGCCTATCAAATGATTCCCGAACAGTCCACCGCCGCGCTCATCGTGCATCATCCGCAGGCATCGTATTTCAACGCCGCTGCGACGCGGGAACTCGCGCCCGCATGAGCGACGCGGCGCGCCGTCACGTGGTGCTGGTCGGGCACGGCAGCCGTTCGGCAGAGGCCAATGCGTCGCTCGCGACGCTCGCTGCGGGTCTGGCGCGCGATCTGCGCGAGCCGGTCCGACCGGCGTATCTCGAGCTGACGACGCCGTCCATTCCCGACGCGCTGCATGCCGCGCTCGCGGCCGGCGCAACGCGCATCACCGTCGTGCCGTATTTCCTCTCTCCCGGCATGCACGTGCAACGCGATATCGTCGAGATCGTCGCGGCGGTGCGTCGCACGACGGGGGCCGTCATCGAGATCGCGCCGTTCCTGGGAGCGCATCCCGACGTGCCGCGGCTGCTCGCCGAGATCGCGGCCGCACCGCCGTAGTCCGCTGTTATGGCAGCCGCCGCGCGTTGCCGAGGCGATCCGCGATGCCGAAGATGCCTCCGGCGGCTCCGCAGGCGATATCGACGACGTTCCAGCCGAAGCCCTCGGTCGATCCGAGCAGATATTGGCCGACTTCGATTGCGCCGCTATAGAGCGCCAGACTCGCGACCGTCGTCAGCGCGACCCGTCGCCGGCCGCGTTCCAGGAGCGCGCGGCGTACGAGGTAGCCGAGCGTGCCGAACGCGACCAAGCTGTAGGCCTTGCGCAGTGCAACGTGCCAGAGCAACGTCGTGGGCGACGTAAGCTGGTAGAAATCGTTGCGCAGCGCGGCGACGTACAGCACAAGCGCGACGGCGACGGCGGCGGTCGTCCAGCCAAAGCGGGGGCGCGATCTTCGGCGTTGCATGTGCGGGGGCACCGTTCGCTCAGCCGTGCGCAAAGACCATGCGTATGCACGAAGGGAAGGCGTTCCGCTCGGCAAAGAGCAAGGCCGATTCGGCCGGCGGCTCGTACGTCGGTTGGTTTCCTACGGCGGAGGTCCTCATGCTTAGAACGGGCGCGTTCGCTCGATGTTCGATCGTGGCGTTAATCGGTTCCCTAGCGACCGGGTGCTCGTCGCCCTCGTCGAGCACTTCGAGTACGTCGCAGTCATCGTCGACGTCTTCCGCCGCGACGTCGGCCGATGCCGCCTCCGGCGGTGCGATGGTGGTAAAGATCGGTATCGATATGCCCGTGAGCGGCGCCGATGCGTCGACCGGCATTCCGACGCGCAACGGCGCCGTCCAAGCGATCGAGGAAGCGAACTCGAAAGGCGCCCCCGGCGGCGTAACGTTCGCCGCATACGATCTCGACGACGCCGTGCAGGGCGCGCACGATCCCGCGCAAGGCGCACAAAATATCAAGTCGTTCGTGTCCGATTCCGCCGTGCTCGCGATCGTGGGGCCGTTCAATTCCAACGTCGCCAAAGCCGAAATTCCGATTACCAACGACGCTGGGCTCGCGCAGATCTCCCCGTCGAATACGAGTACCGGTCTGACGAAAGGCCCCGATGCGAAGACGTTGCGGACCTCACATCCCGCAACGATCGCGTACTTCCGCGTCTGCACGACCGACGATAAGCAGGGCGCCGCGGGCGCACAGTTCGCAAAAAAACTCGGCTTCAAGAAAGCGTTCGTCATCGACGATAATGAGACGTACGGCAAGGGCCTTGCCGACGTCTTCGAGGCGAAATTTAAAGCCGGCGGCGGCGCCGTGATCGGCCACGAGCATCTGACCAAAGGTCAAACCGACTACAAAGCCTTGTTGACCAAAGCGCACGCGCTCGCACCAGACGTCGTTTTCTACGGCGGCACGACGGCGACGGGCGGTGGCCTCTTACGCAAGCAGATGGCCGATGCCGGTCTCAAGACGACGCCGTATATCGGCGGTGACGGCATCAGCGACGCGGAGTTCTTTAAAACGGCGGGCGACATGGCGAACAATTCGTACTACACCGTCGCCGCGCCCGAAACGTCGAAGCTGACGACCGCGACGGCGTTCGTCGCCGCCTATAAGAAACGCTGGAATACCGATGTCGGCCCGTATAGCGCCAACGCCTACGCGGCCGCGAAGCTCGAGATCGCGGCGATCGAAAAAGCTCTGACCGCGAGTGCTAATAAGATGCCGGCGCGCGCCGACGTCCTTGCGAACATCAGCGCGACCAAGAGCTTCGCATCGCCGATCGGTACGTTCGGATTCGACGCCAACGGGGACACGACCAATCCGATCTTGAGCCTGTATAAGATTGCCGGCGGTAAGGCGACGTTCGTCGACCAGATCAACTTGAAAGTCTAGTCCCCGCTTGGACGTTTTCTTCCAGCAAATCGTCAACGGTCTTTCGCTCGGCGGTATCTACGCGCTCATCGCGCTCGGTTACACGATGGTATACGGCATCATCGAGCTCATCAATTTCGCGCACGGCGACGTGTATACGCTCGGCACGTTTTTCTCACTCGCCATTTTGACCGGCCTCGGGGTGAGCGGCGAAATGCACGGTCCGTGGCTGCTCGCCGTCGTGCTCGTTACGGTGCTCGCATCGATGCTGCTTTGCGGCATCGTGGGCATGCTGATCGAACGGCTGGCATATCGCCGGCTTCGCAACGCTCCGCGCCTGGCGCCGCTGATCACTGCGATCGGCATGTCGTTCATTCTCGAGAACATCATGCAGCTCTGGCGCGGTCCGTCGCCCGTGCCGTTCCCCCAAGTTATTCCCAATCCGTCGATCGTGCTGTACGGCGTCGATATTTCCGCCAAGCAAGTGCTCGTTATCGCCTTTGCGATCGTCATGATGCTCGCGCTGCAAGTGTTCATCTTCAATACGAAGATGGGCAAGGCGATGCGGGCGACCGCGCAAGATCGCGATGCCGCGCAGCTGATGGGGATTAACATCAATACGACGATCGCGATGACGTTTCTGATCGGCAGCGCGCTCGCCGGAGCGGCCGGTTTTGCGAGCGGCGTGTATTACGGCACGACGTGGTTCTTCAACGGGTTCGAAGCGGGGCTCAAGGCATTCACCGCAGCGGTTCTCGGCGGCATCGGCAACATTCCGGGCGCGATGCTCGGCGGTTTCCTCATCGGGCTGATCGAGGCGATCGGCACGCAATATATTCCCCAAGGCGCGCAGTGGTCCAACGTCCTGGTATTTTCGGTGCTCGTGCTCGTGCTGATCTTCCGCCCCGCCGGGTTGCTCGGGGAATCGCTCCCCGAAAAAGTCTAGCCGTGTTCGCGACGCCGCAGCGGCGGCGCATCGGGCTCGCGCTGCTCGGCATCATGCTCCTGGGGTTTCCGTTTCTCGATAGAAACAATTCGCACGTCGACTTCATGGCAAACGCCGGTGCGTTCGTGCTGCTCGCGCTCGGGCTCAATATCGTCGTCGGCATGGCGGGCTTACTCGATCTCGGGTACGCCGCGTTCTTCGCGATCGGCTCGTACAGCTACGCGATGCTCGCGAGCCAGCAATTCGGGTTGCACGTACCGTTCTGGGTGATGCTTTTTCTCGCATCGATCATCGCGGCGATCTTCGGCCTCTTGCTCGGCGCGCCGACCTTGCGGCTGCGGGGCGACTATCTCGCGATCGTGACGCTCGGCTTCGGGGAAATCGTGCCGCAGACGTTCCTCAATCTCGCCCAATATACCAACGGCCCCAACGGTATCAGTTCGCTCGACCAACCGTCGCTTTTCGGACACGCGTTCGGGTTCAGCGCGACGCCGTATTATTACACGCTGCTGATGCTGATCGTCGTCGGCATCCTCGTTGCGGTCAACCTGCAGAAGAGCCGGCTCGGCCGCGCGTGGATGGCGATTCGCGAAGACGAACTTGCGGCACGGCACATGGGCATCAATACGACCGCCGCAAAACTGTCGGCCTTCGCGCTCGGTGCGTCCTTCAGCGGCGTTGCCGGCGTCGCGTACGCCGCGAAGCTGAGCTTGGTCTCGCCGGACCAATTTCAGTTCAACGTCAGCGTGCTTGTGCTCTCGATGCTCGTGCTCGGGGGCATGGGCAACATTGCGGGCGTCATCGTCGGCAGTTTCGTGCTCTCGTTCATCAACAGTTTTCTGCTTCCTCAGTCGACGAATCTGGCGCATTCCGTCGGTCTCGTCAACGTCGATTTCACGAATTACCGTTTCATGCTCTACGGCGTCATCCTCGTCGCGATGATGTTGTTTCGTCCCGAAGGGCTCATTCCGAGCCGGCAGAGGAAAGCGGAACTGCATGAAGCGCTGACGGATCCCGGCCTCGCGGCGCGCGAGCAGTCGGAGTACGAAGGACCGGCACGCGCGTAATGTCGCTTCTCGAATTAACGAGCGTCCGGCGCACGTTCGGCGGGCTAGTTGCGGTCAACGATCTTTCGTTCAAAATCGAGCTCGGCAGCATCGTCGCGATGATCGGCCCCAACGGCGCCGGTAAATCGACGGTGTTCAATCTGATCACGGGCATTTACCAGTCGACGAGCGGTACGATCGCTCTCGACGGGCGCAGCCTGCGGGGTCTGGGCACCGACCGCATCACGGCGAGCGGCATCGCGCGCACGTTTCAAAATATCCGGCTCTTCGCGTTCATGTCGGCGCTCGATAACGTCATGACGGGCCGGCACGCGCAGATGCGCGCGAACCTGTTCGATTCGCTCCTGCACACCCCGCGCCAGCGCGCCGAAGAGAAACGCGTTGCGGCGCGCGCGCGCGAATTGCTGCGCTTCGTCGATCTCGAACGCGATGGCGATAACTACGCATGCAACCTCCCGTACGGCAGTCAGCGCAGGCTCGAAATCGCCCGGGCGCTCGCGAGCGATCCGAAACTGCTGTTGCTCGACGAACCGGCCGCCGGCATGAACCCGCGCGAGAAACACGATCTCATCGGCCTGATCTCGCGCATTCGCGAGTCCGGCGTGACGGTATTTTTGATCGAACACGATGTGAATTTGGTCATGCAGATCAGCGAACGCATTACCGTTCTCGATCATGGGGAGAAAATCGCCGAGGGCTTACCCGAGGCGGTCCGAAACGACGAGCGCGTGATCGAAGCGTATTTGGGTCGCGCCGAAGGTGCGGCGTAAGTGGCGCTGCTGGAAGTCGACGCGGTCGACGCCGCGTACGGACGCATCCGCGCGCTGCAAGCGGTCAGCCTGCGCGTGGAACGAGGCGAGATCGTGACGCTGATCGGTGCCAACGGCGCCGGTAAGACGACGACCTTACGCGCGATCAGCGGCCTGATCAAGCCTACGGGCGGTTCCATCCGTTTCGACGGCGCGGACGTGACGCGAGAAAGCCCCGATGCGATCGTGCGCCGCGGTATCGGCCATGCGCCCGAGGGGCGCCGCGTTTTCGCCCGGATGACGGTTCGCGAAAATCTCGAGCTCGGCGCGTATACGCGCACGTCGAAAAGCGAATACGACGAAGATTACGCGCGGGTGCTCGGAATTTTTCCGCGCCTCAAAGAACGCTTGCTCCAGAAGAGCGGCACGCTTTCCGGGGGCGAGCAACAGATGCTCGCGATGGCGCGCGCGCTGATGTCGCGCCCGCGGCTGCTGATGCTCGACGAGCCGTCCTTGGGACTCTCGCCGATCCTCGTCCAGACGATCTTCGCCGTCATCAAAGAAATCAACGCGCGCGGTACGACGGTGTTGCTGATCGAGCAAAATGCCCGTCAAGCGCTCGGCATCGCGACCCGCGGCTACGTGCTCGAGGTTGGCAAGATCGTCCACGAAGATACCGCGGCGAATCTCATGGCGAGCGAAGCCGTCCGCTCGGCATATTTGGGCGGCGGAGCGGCCTAGACGCCCGCGCGCGCGTTCGCGAGGACGTGCGCGCCGTACACGGGTTCGCCGCCGACGATCGTCGTGAGAACCTCGTACTTGTCGTCCCACACCACCAGATCGGCGCGCAAGCCGGGCGCGATGCTCCCGCACTCGCGTTCGATGCCGAGCAGCCGGGCCGGCGCTGCGGTCGCGCACACGATCGCGCGCGCGAACGGAAGCGATGCGTACGACATGAGGTTGCGAACGGCGCGATCGGTATGCAGCGCCGAGCCCGCGATCGTGCCATCTTCTGCGCGCACGACGCCGCCTTCGATGCGATAGCCCGTCCCCGCCGGCGCCATGTAGTCCGTCGCCAACACGAGTCGCTCGCCGAGCGTCCGATACAGCACGTCGATCATCACCGGCGCGACATGATGCCCGTCGCAGATGACCTGTACCGTCGTGCGCGTCTCGCGCATGAACGCCGCGAGCAGCGACGGTTCGCGATGATCCAGCGGCGGCATCGCGTTGAATGCGTGCGTGAGCGTTCGAAAACCGAGCCCGATCGCGAGCATCCCGTCGCGATACTTCGCGGCCGTGTGGCCGGCCGAACACACGATGCCCTGATCGAAGAAGAAGCGCGTCGCGTCGTCGACGCCGTCGATTTCGGGGGCCATCGACACCATGACGAGGGCCCCGCGGCAGGCTTCGACGAGCGCTTTCGCGCGATCGGTCGTTGCCGGGAGCAGCCAATCGTGACGGTGCACGCGCCGGAATTTCGGATTGAGAAACGGGCCCTCGAAATGAATGCCGAGGCAGCGCGCTCCCGAAATCTTCTCGCTTTCGACGATGGCGTGCGCGGCTTCGGCACTCTCGCTCGCGGCGTGGAGCATCGATTCCCATGGCGCCGTCATGATCGTCGCGACGAAGCCCGTCGTGCCTTGCGCGGCATAGGAATGCGACGCTACGTCGACGGCGTTCCCTTGGTCGCGGTTGAACAGCACGTCTTCGGCGCCGTTGGTATGCACGTCGATCATGCCCGGAGCGATCGTGCTGCCGGCCGGAAGCCGGAAGTCGGCGTCGCCATCACCGTGGAGGATCGCCGCGATGCCGCCGTTCTCGACCGCGATTCGCCCAAAGCGTTCGTCTCCCGTGCCGAGAGCGATGCGGGCGGGGCCTAGCGTGAACCTACGTGACACGGCTACCGAGATTCGGGCTTGGCGCGGGACGAACCTCGGCACCGTACGTCACTCTTTTCGGCCGAAAAAACGATCCAGGGCGCGGCGCAGTTTCGGCTGCGGTGGGGCCGCGGCAACGGCCGCGGTCCGCGCGAGCTCGGCGTCGCGCCGCACGCGTTCGTCGGAGCGATGCATGTGTTCTTCGGCATGCGCTCGCAGCGTCTCGCGCAACGCTCCCAGCTCGTTCCATGGCGCGGCCGCGCGCTTGACGTTCGCCGCCGCAAAATAGTCGAGCGCGGAAATCGTGAAGACGCGCGCGACCGGGATGGCCCGCTCGCGCAAGTAGCGCGTCGCCAGTTCGACGACGGTGCGGCGTTCGCTCGCGCTCTCGTTATCCGCGATGGTGTGCGCCAGGAGCATCGGCTTCCCGAGATCGGCGACGCGGCCGTACAAAGCCAGTTCCCGGTCCGATAATTGGCGCGAGAAAAGGCCGAGAATTTCGCTTCCGGCGTGCGCCGCGGCGAGGGCGATCGCTTCGGCCGCGTCGTTGCCGCTGTCGAACGCCGGCGCGTGTACGAGCACGAGCTCGCGCGGCATGGTCCACGGCGTTTCGATCAGGATCGGCGAGTGCGCGGCGCTCGCTATGGCGTCGCTCGTCGCGATCTCCATCCAGCGGCTCTGCGCGTCGAGCGCGTAGGCACGCTCGCGTTCTCCATAGCGAACGTGCACCGGAAACAGCGCCTCGGTGCCACCCTCGTCTTGCAGGATGCGCGTTCCTGCGATCGCGTTGATGAAGCTAGATTTCCCGCGGCGGAGTGCTCCGAGCACGACGACGCGATAGCGCTCGGGACGCAGTCCGCGATCGTAGGCCGCGGCATCGAATTCTGCGTCGGCGTGCGTCCCGACGGCGCCCGTGCTGCCGGTGACGCCGTTGCTCGCCTGCGCCGCAGCGGCCGTTTCGCCGGCCGGTTGCGTGCTGGCACCGAGGGTGACGAGGCCGGCCTCGACGGTGGCGAGTTCGCCGACGATCTGCGCGAGCGCGCGCGTTGCGGCCGCCCGCGCCTGCGCATCATCGACGCGCGAGAGCGCCCGATCGATCGGTTCGATCGTTTCCGCACGCGCGAGCGCTCGCTCGCGTTCGATGGCCGCCGCCGCGTCGTCGTAAACGCCGGCCAACGTAGCGGCGAGGTCTTCGACGAAACGCCCGACCTCGCGCTCGAATGCGGGAAAAAGTTCGGCGTAGAGGTCGTTGCCGAGTTCGCGCTTCATGTACGTGCCGAACGTGTGAGCGCTAAAGCGGCGTGCGACGCCGTGCACGAAGCCGACCGTCGGTCCGCCGATCGCGCCGAGCACGATCGTCGACGCGATGCCGCTCGCGAGATCGCGCGACCACGCGCCGGTTCCCGGCACGCCCCCGAGCCGCAGTGCGGCAAAATCCGCCACGCGTACGCCGCCGCGTACGCGCGCGATGCGTTCGAGCGCACGCGAGACGTGACCCGCGACGTCGCTTGCGAATGCGTTCCAGATCGGCGCTACGGTCGTATCGACGAGGCTATGAAACTTGCCGCGATCGCGAATCCGTTCGATGTCCGCAACGTCGATGATTGCGCCGAGCGCTCGCGTCGCGCGCTCGGCGAGTGTGCCGCCCTGGGCCACGATCCACGCCCGCCGCTCGGCACCCGCGCGCGCCACCTCGTCGCGCTCGCGGCCGAGCGCGCGCTCGCGTTCGACGAGATCGTTGAGGGCGCGCCTGCGTTCGGCTTCCAGCGGGCCGCGTTCGGTTTCGGCGAGCGCTGCATCGCGCCGCACGCGTGCTGTGGTACTCGTGCCCAGTTCGTGCATGACCGCGAGCGCGCGTTCCACGCGCGCGGCCTGCGCGCGCTGCTGCAGCGAGCGCTCGAGACCGGCGAGCAACGTTGGGAAGCCGCTGATCTCGCGCATCGCGGCATCGTCGTCGAGCGTGCCGGCCGCGTAATCGCGGGCCGATACGCTGTATACTTCCGCTGCCGGTGCGAAGCGCGCCGCGCGTTCGACGATGCGCGCGCGCGCCGCTTCCCACGCGGGGCGACCGTCGCCCCCGGCCCTCTTCCAGAGATCGATCTTCGTTTGCAGGATGAAGATCGTGCGGACGTGCTCGCCGATCAACCCGAGAAACGATGCGTCGCCCTCGGTGAACGGCTGCTGCGTATCGATGAGATAGAGCACGGCGTCGCTGCGGGGCAGATACGAGAGCGTCGCGCGGCGATGCGCGGGGTTGAGGGATGCGAGTCCGGGCGTATCGGCGACGACGAAGCCGCCGCGCAAGAACGGTGAATCGACGTCGACCACCACGAACGACGGCGCGGAGTCTTCATCGGCGGTCGCGTCGTGGAGAGCGCCGCGCTCGTCGTTCTTGCCGACCGCTACGAAACGCGAAAGGCGGTCCATCGGAATGCGCTCTTCGCGCCCCGAAGGATACTTCGCAATCGCGCGTTCCTGCGGCGCATACTGGAGTTCGGTGATCGTCGCCGTGGACGGATTGATGTCGGTCGCGAGCAGCCCCGCGATCCGGCCGCCGGTATCGTAGCGCGCCTTCCCGAGCAGGGCGTTGAGCAGATACGACTTTCCGCTCGAAAACTCGCCGACGACCGCGAGCGTGTAGCGCCGTCCCAGCCGCTCGCGCGTCGCCCGTACGAGGGCGAGATCGTCGGCGGCCGTCGGCCAAGCCGGGAGCGCCTCGTTGCGCAGCAGTGTTTCGAAGGCGTCGAGCGCGCGTGCGAGATCGTGGGGTGGTTCGGGCATGACCCGCTAAGCCTGGAGTAACCCGGCACTCGGAGATTACGACTTAGGTGGCAAAGAGCGCCCGCGCGAATTCGTGCGGGCGATCTGCCGACACGGCGAGCCGCCACACGTCGCGCGTGCCGCGCGAGCCGACGACGGCGAGGGGAGCGGCGAGCTCGATTTCCACGACGGGCGCGCCGCTCATCATCAGGGACCAGCCGTCCGCCGCGTGCGCGCGGCGCCACGCTCGCCGATCGAACGTTGCGGGCCGGACCGTTGCGGAAAGTATCTGTCCCGTCTCGACGCTGAGCGTTCGGATGCCGCCGAGCGACAAGCGGACGCGGCCATCTTCGACGCGATGCGGTCGATCGCGAAACAGCGCATACGCGCCGAGGGCCCAAAGCATGCCATAGACGTGAAGCCCGTCGCTTGCGACGCGCCAGCCCCAATAGGCGGGCTGAACGAGCAGATCGACGACGATCATTTCCGGGAGGATGACGAACAGCGGCAGCGCGAGCAGCAAGGGAGCGTCGCTATGCTGCGTATACGAGAACCCGGCCGGCAACGCGCGCCGAAAACCGCCGAGGGTGAAGCGTAGCGCCGCGACGACGAGCGTCGTTTCGAGCGCGAGGAAGCGTGCGGCGCGCGCGTCGACGAGGCGCCCGTATTCGCGCTCGAGAATCGTCTCCGGGTACTCGCGGCCGAGTGCGCGCGCCGCGCGTAGGGCTCGCACGAGGAGATACGCAACGAGCGCGAGTTCGCACGTGCCGACGAGTGCGAGCGCCCAGAACGGGAAGGCCGACGTAAAGATCGCTTCGATCGCCGCAACGGAGCCGACGAGCGGCAGAACCAGCTTCGTCCAGGGGGCGCGCCGGCGCGCGACATCCGTCGACGTCAAGCCGAGCTGCGCGCCTAGACCGATTGCGAGGCCGACGCGGCGCAGCAGCGGGGACCTCGGCAACGCCCACGCGGGGGCGAGCCACGGCAACACGATCGTCAGCGCGGCGACGGCGATGCCGAGCAGTCGCAACGCCACGAGTATCCTCACCGCACGAGTTCCGTAGACACGCTAGCCGCGGATCAACCCGAGCGCTTCGTCGCGATGGCGTTCCATCAGGGCTTTACTATCGCCCTCCACGTTGAGTCGCAAGAGCGGTTCGGTGTTGGAGGGCCGCACGTTCATCCACCAGTCCGGATATTGGATCGTCACGCCGTCGAGGTGATCGATCTGTGCGTCTTTATAGTGCGCCTGTAATTCCGCGAGCTTTTTTGGGATGTCGTGGACGCGGCTGTTGATCTCACCGGAACGCGAGCGCTTATCGATCGGTGCGATGACCTCGCTGACCGGTTTCCCGGCATCGCTGAACACTTCCAAACACTGCAAGAACGCGATCATTCCCGAATCCGCAAACCAGTTGTCGCGGAAATAGAAATGGCCCGAGTGCTCGCCGCCGAAAACGACGTTCTCATCGCGCATGGTCTTCTTGATCAGCGAGTGCCCGACTTGCGAGCGCACCGGAATACCGCCCGCCGCTTGGATCGCTTCGGGCACGCTGCGGCTACAGATCAGATTGTATAAAACTTTACTTCCGGGAAATCGCTTGAGCGTATTGATCGCGACGAGCGCCGTGACGATATCCCCCCCGATGAGTTCGCCTTTCTCGTCGACGATGAACATCCGGTCGGCATCGCCGTCGAAAGCGACGCCGATATCGCAACCGTTCTCCCGCACCGCTTTTTGCAGATCGATCATGTTCTCGGGTTCGATCGGGCTCGCGGGATGATTCGGAAACGTGCCGTCGAGCTCGAAGAAGAGCGGAATCACTTCGCACGGCAGGTGCTTGAACACGTACGGTACCGTCAGCCCCGCCATGCCGTTGCCGGCGTCGATTGCGATTTTGAACGGTTTGATCGCCTTGGGCTGGACGAAGGTCAGGCAATGCGCCGCGAAATCGTCGAGAATGTCGCGCTGCGAGACCGCGCCGGGTTTAGTAGCGGGCGGTTCGAAGCGGCCGCTCGCGACGCGATCGCGAATGGCGGAGAGGCCCGTGTCGAGCGAAATCGCCTGCGCCTTATCGCGCGTCATCTTCATGCCGTTGTAGTTGGCGGGATTGTGCGAAGCCGTGATCATCACGCCGCCGGCGAACTCGAATTTCCCGACCGCGAAATACAGCGCGTCCGTGGAGACGAGGCCGATATCGGTAACGTCCGCGCCCGCTTCGTTGGCACCGCGCGCGAAAGCCGCGAAGAGCGGTTCGCCCGAGGGCCGCATGTCCCGTCCGACGACGATCGACGTGACGTGCAGTTCGTCGACGAACGCGCGTCCGATGCGATACGCGAGTTCGTCGCTGAGTTCTTCGGGGACGATGCCCCGAATATCGTAGCTCTTGAAAATATTGGGAACGCTCAGGGACGCCATGCCCGTCGCGTTTCTTGCAGCTGCGGCGGTCTCCTCGACGAACGCGAGGATCGCATCCGCGACGCCCCCCGGTGCCTCTTCTTGCGCCAGCAGGCCCGCATCGGGAAACGTGACGAGCCGCGCCTCGCGTGCGAGCCGCACGAAGCGTTCGGCATTGCCGACCGGGCTCGGCGCCGCCGCCCGCTCGCCCCACAGGATTAGGAGCGGGGCTTCTACGAACGGCAAGTCGCGAGCGACGTCCATATTGAGTGCCCCGCTAACGAATTGCGCGGGCACGAAACGGGCGTTCTGCTGGTGCGTAACGGCGTAATAATGATCGACGATCTCCGGCGTGATCGACGACGCGTCGGCGTAGCTTTGACTGCGTAAGAAGTAACGGATCGACGCTTTCGTTGAGAGGCCGTTGAACGCGGCTTCGCCCGCGACCGAAGCGCGAAAGAGCGCGCCTAAGGCGCGCTGTGCCAAAGCGGGCTCGCGGTCGAGTATGCCGAGCCCCGTCGGGGCGATCGTCACCAGGCTCTTCACCCGATCGGGCGCCCGCACGGCGGCGCGAATGGCGAAGGCACCGCCGAGCGAGCTGCCGAGCAACGTCAGGGGCTCGTCGCTGAGTTGGCCGATCGCATCTACGATCTGTTCGACGAACAATTCGCCGCTATATTCTAGAGGCGGCATTTCGGAGAGGCCGCAGCCCAGGAGATCGAAGGCGATCACGCGATGGCCGCGCGCGAGCAGCGGTGCGAGTTTACGGAATTCGTACGATGAGGCACCGGCGTAAATGCCATGCACCAGTAGGATCGGCGGACCCTCGCCGAGTTCCGTGACGAAGATATCGTAGTCGCGCCAGCGCCACGGCTTACGCGTGCCGCCGATATGATCGAGCGGCACCGAGCCCGCATTGCGCAAGGACCGGTTTAGGAGCGCTGCCGCGCCGGAGAGCCCGGCGAACGCACCGAGCGGCCGGAGGAGCTTGCCGAGGCCTTTGAGGGATGGCACGAACGGCGCTATTCTGGTTCGGCGCGGCGGGCCTTTCCATTCCAGCAGGCAATAGGCATGATCGTGCGTTTCTTCGCGGTACTCGTCGCCGTGCTGACTGCGCTAGGTAGCCCGAGCGCGCTCCGGGCCGCTTCATGCTCGGCGCCTGCCGGCGGCCGGCTCATCTTAGCGTCCGACGCCGTCGATCCCGACGTATTTTTGTGGGATTCCCGCGCGCGAATGCTCGACTACGCGGCCGGCCAATGGAACGATACGCGCTCGATTTTCGCGCACACGCATCTGGCCAGACCGGGGACACAGGCGCTCCTGGTCTCGTGCGTGGCGGCCGTAGCCCATCCGAAGTTCGGGACGGGCGATGAAGACGCCCTCGGGGTGAAGGTCGTGAGCGGGCCCTATCGAGGCCACTACGGCTGGGTGCTCTCCAGCGATGCGCATCTCAAGACGGGGATTTCGCGCTAACGTACGCCGTACGGCGACTATGCGTTGTGTCGAAATCGAAGCGGCGCGCGTACGCCACGTGGCTATAGGCGGCCGCTAGCGCTAGTGGGATGATACGCACTCGGTCCGCGTACCGGCCGCGCCGTCGCGGCCGGACGCGATCCCATAAGGAGAATCTTTGCCCAGTCGCTCGCTCATCGCGTCCGGTCTTTTTACTGCGTCCCTCATCGGGGCGTGCCTGACCGGAGCTTCGGCGCAAAGCGCCTCGCCCGCGCCCAGTGCCGCACCGAGCGCGGGTGCGAAACCGGCGCCGAGCGCTTCGCCTGCCGCGACACCGGCCCCGACGGCGACGCCGTACAAATTGATCACGCTTTCCGGATACGGCGACCTCGGCTTCACGTCCGTCGCGGGGACCGATGCGGCCCGCCTCGTCAACGGCGTCCCGAGCCGAATCTTCGATGGCGCGACCGGTCCCTTTTTCGATGCCAACGGCGGCCGGCAGCTCGCGCCGGCGAACGATTTCAATACGACACCGAACCTGCAGAACGCCAACATCCAGCTCCTGCTAAACGGACCCGTCGTCAGCGCGAAGATCGAAGAGAGCTTCGGTACGGATGCCGACGTCTTGGCTTCCAACGGTCAATCGCGCACCGGCACCAATATTACGCAGGCCTACCTGCAATTCTCCCGCGGCCCCGTCACGCTGCTTGCGGGAAAGTTCTCGACGATCGTCGGAGCCGAAGTGCTCGAATCGCCGAGCAACACGAATTTTTCGCGCTCGTATCTTTTCGGCGAAGCGATCCCGTTCACGCACACGGGCGTGCGTCTGACGTATGCGTACAACCCAAAAATCTCGGTCGTTGCGGGCGCCAATAACGGCTGGGACGATTGGAAATTCGCCGGCAAAAAGAAAACCTTCGAAGGCGGGCTTTTCTTGACACCTTCGCCTGGGTACGCGTTGACGGTCGGCACGTACAACGGCAACGATTTCGCGATCGGCGGCAACAGCGCGCTCGGCAGCACACCGACCTTGACCAATCGCATGCTTTACGACGCCGTGCTAACCGTGCACGCGACGAGCGCGCTGACGCTGCTGGCGAACTACGACAACGGCACGCAGCTCGGCGACCCCACCAGCGGCTTCGCAACCTCGCATTGGAACGGTTTCGCGGGATACGCGACGTACCAATTCACGCCGCTCTACGGCCTTTCGTTACGCAGTGAGACGTTTCACGATACCAACGGTTTTCGCACCGGTATCGCGCAGCGGCAGATCTCCAACACGGCGACGTTGAGTTACACGCCCAGTGCGAACCTCGTGTTCCGCGGCGAGATACGCGCGGACGCATCTGACGGAAATAACTTCACGTTCCGCGGTGCCGCG